>OAVX01000036.1_pt1 | contig 146300 bp, 131 predicted proteins | sample 1476471 | NCBI WGS metagenome assembly OAVX01 (sample SAMEA2580114, study PRJEB22360) | human gut metagenome | biome: human gut; feature: human-associated habitat; material: faeces | place: Denmark | collected 2008/2010
TGAAAATCCTCAGCGCATTAACACCACGGATTTTCAGTTCCCCGGTCATGGTGTCGCCGTCACGCTCAACAGCGCCTTTTGCCTTATCCATTGCGGCTTTTACTGCCTTTGATGTGGCGGCGCGGTCTTCTGCATTGCTGTCTGTGTCATTACTGTACTGAGCAAACCCCTTTTCGTTCAGTGTGGCATCCGGATGTCTGCGGGATTTTTCATGATCTGCCAGCGCATTGCTTTGTTCTTCATCGGGCGTCTGTGGACGTAAATCCTGTAAGCCTTCTGATGTCAGTTTCGCAAGTGGCGCGACAAAGTGTCGGAAGCCGTTACCGTCTGTATAAGACGCATGTTCCTGGCGGGCGCAGAACGTAAAAACGGTATTCCATTCGCCGGTAACAAATCCCTGCCAGCTTGCATCAATCCAGAGGGTATCCCCGACCGCAGCCGGCAGGCTGTAAGGTTCGCGCAGACTGACGCGCAGACCTCCCACATAACCCACGCCGGCGGCAACAGTAGCGGTACCATCCTGATAGCTGACCTGAAAACCATCCCCCAGAAAAGCGGCTTCACCGTAGTGATCAAACGCCAGCAGCCGGCGGGCCTCATCCATTCCTGCAAGGCGTGCAGTGAAATCAATCTGCCAGACATCAGCACTGACATCGATATGCATTGCTGCGGCTGCGCCGTCAAACTCCATGGAAAATGTGCGGATCAGGTTGTTTCCCTGTACGCCGTTCGCTGTTTTAATTTTTTGCTGACGAGGTGTGTGTGCAATCATGCAGAGCACGCCGCTTTCTTCGTTCAGCAGACCGATCCAGTTGTATTCGAAGTCGCCGACTGTCGTGTCCAGAATGATGGAAAACGCGGTCGCGTTCGGCGACAGGAGGCCGTACTGGGTGACCGGCGCACGATACTGAATCATGGATTCATCAGGGAGTATCTCATCGCGGGGGATCTCTGCGGATTCATCCTGTCCCGGAATATATGCAAAAACAAATGTATCCGGGCGCGCAGGTTTTCCACTGATGAGCTGATTCGCACACCAGTGTTCGTACTGTTCAGTAATAATCGTGCTCATGCTTCGTCTGCCTGTAATGTGTAATGCTCCACGGACAGGCCGTAATGTCCTGCCTGTAGCGAAGCGGTTAACCAGATGGTGTCCTTTCTCACCGTTGCTTCTGCTGTGTGATACCTGTAATGGCCATCAAATGTGCCGGCTGTCAGCCGGGCAGTGGTTGTATTGATTACCTGAAAGAAATAACGCCTGCAGGTACGACCATACTGGCGCACGAGCTGCATCATCAGCGCGTTGTTTTCACTTAACTGGGTGTCATTAATGCGCAGTAAAATAACGTCCCAGTCATGCTGCAGTTGCCGTTCCAGTGTTTTAACGTCTCCCACGCCAAGACGCTTAAAGATGCGTTCGAAGCCGGCGCGTTCGCCAGAGTCCTGAGCGTTAATAAACGCGTGTTTCACTCTTAAGCGAAATAACGAAACCGGCTCACCTTTAAATCGGGTGATATTGCGCTGATAAGCCAGCAGGTTAAGTAAAGGCTCTGCACAGGTGTCGACATCAATCTGCTGTAGTGGCCACGTCAGCCAGCTGTATACCTTTTCCCAGTAGCGATGCGATGAATGTGCCAGCGTTAACGGCTCGCCTTTATTCATCCAGGTGGGGAGCGGGAATTCAGGGATCTCCGGAAGTTTCACGCGCTCACCTCCACAGCAAGGGATTCCAGACGAGGAACGGCTAGATCACTGAGAATATCCGGAAGAGAAAATGTAACCGACTCCACCTGTGGAAATACCTGGTGGATCTCTTCGCCCAGTCTGGACATGCTGAAACGGCTATACGGCCATGTTTTCTGAACGTCATAATCGCTGTTTTCTCGAAATGCACAGCGAACCAGATTTTCCACATTGCGCAATAACGTCTGAATTTCCTCATCGCTGAGGTTCAGCGTTGCATACAACCAGAGTGTCACGGTCAGGGGGTGGCGTGTTTCGGGTATGGAAAAACAGCGCAGATCATCACCGTGTCCGTGATGACCTTCATCGTTAATGAATGCGTTTACGGCATCAACGAACGGTTCGGATGCGATACCGGTATCCAGCAGAATGTAAGCATTTGCTGTGCCGGGGCCGCGTGGTGCGTCATGCAGAAAATAGATGCGGTCGGCACTGATACCTGCAACGCCGGCAATTAATCCCCGGTAAACAGCATCTGTGTGATAAGCGCCGGCAAGGTTAAACTGATTGCGAACACGATCACGCAGCTCGTCATCGCTTTCTTCGTTGGCACCCGGTGTGGTCAGCCAGTTTTCATCGTTCTCAACACCGGCAATACCATCAATCGCCACCGGAAGGATGCGGTAATATCCCGGCGCAAGGTTAAAGCCGGCTCCGGCCTGTTCCGCAGAAACATCGATGTTCATGCTGAGTGTTCCTGCCGGAATAACGGTATCCCTGACAACGGTCAGCGTATAAATTACGCCGTTAATGCGTTCTGTCTGAATCTGCGTACCGGCCGACACGGTAACTGCGCGATCAATGTCGTTTTTGGTGAAACGAATCACGCCGGCTGCGTGCGTGGCGGCCTTGCGTTGCAGGTTTACCGCCCAGGCAAAAACATCAACGAATACACCGCTGGCATCAGCCAGAAACAGGTTTTTCATCACCACATTAACCAGCGCATCTTTCAGCCACATCACGGGTTTTGTGGTGATAGCTGTAATCAGTCGCCAGAACGGCGACATGCGGGATGTGTTGGTGATAAGCCCTTCGTCTTTGACAATGGCTTCAAATTCAGCACGTGCCTGTTCTTCGGTTACCGGCATGCCATTATCAGCCAGAATGCGCTCGTAATCTGCGGTAGGTTTGCCGTTAATCATCAAGAGATACCGTAAAAGTCAGGGGTTCAAAAAAATCTTCGGTGTGGGCGCTAATCAGCAGGCGACCAGAAAGCGGGGTTTCTTCTGTCACACTGACCGTGCCAGGTGTGATGCGCTCATCATCTTCAATCAGCAGTGTCATCTGCATCATGATGTCGGCACGAAGCGTCGGGCTTTTTTCAGCCAGCAGGCGCGTTGCCAGTCCGCTCTCAATGATGGCGTGCTGGCAGTCCTGGGCAATACTTTCCCTGTTGTTGCATAACACCGGCTCACTGGCGCTGTTCAGCGTGAGATTGCGGCCGGTGATGAGCAAATCAATGTAAAGCGGTTTATCAGTATGCATGCAGCTCCATCCACTCGTTAAGACGGGCAGGGGATGGATCCTGCACATTGACGTTGACCACACGACGGGAGTTGTCGATGGTGGTCTGGTTTTCGCTGTTGTTCTGCATTTCTGCCGCAATGCCACCCGGCCCCGCGCTGATGGCTTTACCGCCGGTTAATACGGAGCCTTCGCCACTTCCTGTGCTTTCTGATGTGCCGATGTTAACGCCGGGGATCATGTTGAGTTTGTCCACAATCCAGCCCCATGAATCACTGAAGGACTGTTTCACCAGTTCCCAGAGGTTGCTGAAAATATTCAGTATGCCACCCGCGAGATCCTTCAGGGCATCCAGTGGTGAATGGGTGGAAAAATAGTTAACCAGTGCATTCCAGCCATCCCTGATTGCACTCCATGCATTGCCGAACCACGCCCCCATGCTGTTAATGATGCCGGCAACCCACTGAAATGCAGCGGTATCCATCAGTGCAGCTTTGATTTCATCCCAGCGGGTGATCAGGAAATAAATGCCCACGCCCAGCGCAGCCAGTGCCAGGATGATTAATGTGATGGGGCTGAAAAGTAACTGTGTTGCAATTGCGGCTCCGCTGGTGACTGCGGTGTAGATTTTCATTGCTATGCCGGCGGCACCCAGCGCAACAGAATAAAGCCAGAGTCCGGCGCGCTGTAATTTCAGCAGCGCCAGCTGAATTTTTGCTTTGACGTTGTATGTTCCCATAGCAATGGACATGGCCAGATACAGCGCCCTGACCGTTCGGGCAACTACAGTGAATGCCCACATGGTAGCCGTCAGTGTGCGTTTCAGCAGAATGAGAATCTTCAGCGGCGCAACGGCTGCCAGCCAGACCAGCCGCAGTCCTGTCCAGACAAACTTCGCCACACCCACCATAATGTTGACAACAGCACCCACTGCGGCAATGCCCAGCAGGGCGGCAGACAGTAAACCAATGGCCCGTGTGATATTGGGATACAGACGTAGCCAGGCAACAAAGGATTTACCGCCTTCGTTGCTTTTCTGGATAAACGGGTACAGAACAGGCAGCAACTGCGTGCCAATTTCGATGCGAATGCCGTTAATAATTGCAGCGGCCTGTTCCCATGGATCAGCCATGGCCTGCGCCATTTCGACAGCCTTATCCATACCTTTGATATTGCCCAGCGTGGCGATATTCTTTTCAAGTCCGCCAATGTCCGCATTGAGTAATTTAATCATGGCCACAGCTTCATCGGAGCCAAAGGCGCTTTTCAGCAAATCGGAATCAGCCACTTTTGACAGATCACCAAATTTACCCCTGATAAGTTTCATGATCTCGACAACACTTTTCATCGTGCCGTCTTTATTCACGAAATTAAGCCCCAGCTTTTTCTGGGCGCTGCCTACTGCGGCAAGAAATGCCTTGTACTTTGTCCCGGCCTCGCTGCCACTCATGGTGGCCTGAAGTTGTCCCAGCACGGCGAACTGTTCAGCCGCATCAATACCGGCCGCTTTTGCACTGGCACCCAGCGTGGTGAACGCCGCTGACATGTTATCGCCGGTTGTTTTAAACATTTGCACGGCGGTGGCGGTTTGCCCGGCGACCTGCTCCACCCATTTGCTTTTTCCCATGGCATCAGCCTGGTCTTTAAAGATGCCGTACATGGTGCCCATGTAGGCGGTAATGGTCTGGCTGCTGGATTTGGTTGCTGCTGCTACCGTTGCTGATGCGGTGGTGAAGCGGGACAGCTCATCATCAGTTAACCCGGCAATGGCTGACTGGATGTCGTAAGAAGCACGCACAAAATCCTGCGCAGCCCCGCCGTATTCCATAGTGAAATCAACGGCGGCGCGGCTGAGTTTACGCAATCCGGACTCTGCGACGCCCAGTGATTTCACCTCACCGAGCGCCCTGTCCATTTCAATGGCTGGCATCAGTGCCCCCTGAATGGCTGCACCCACTCCCCAGAGCGCAGCGCCTCCGGTAGCAATGTCCCGAAAGGCTCCCCGACTTGTTGCAGCAAATCCCTGAACCTGTCGCCCGGCTGCACGCAACGGCCTTGTCAGGCGGTCTGTCAGTTCAAGAAGTAATTCAAGGCGCTGTTGTGACATTACGATCCCTTAAAAGCACGGATAATGCCGTTATTGACGGCGATGCTCATATTTTCCCAGTAGTGGTTATCCAGCCAGACGGCGGCAGCCAGTGACTGCGGCGAGTCATCCTCGCCGGGCAGCCAGTGGCGGCGCAGAATCAGCATCCGGGTAAGGTCATTGCGATCAATGGCCCCCAGATGGCTTTTTATTTTTTTACGGTGATTTCCACTTCCGGCACAAACTCGTTATTCACGGCTGTTGCCAGGCTGGCCGGCATTCCTGGTTTTTCCAGCAACTGGTTCAGCAGATCGCGGTGCTCTTTAATCACGATACGGCGCAGGTAGTTTTTCAGCGGCGCGATTTTGTTATCCGGCATGAAGTCGTTCTGCAGGTCGTTGTAGGCTTTTACGGTCGGGATAAACGTCAGTTCATGTTCGCCGACCTGTAAAGTGATGGTGTTCTCTGCGGTAGTCTGGGTGTTTTTATCGTTCATCATCATTTCCTTTTAAAGTCAAGAATAAGAGGGCTTAATAAGCCTGCAGGAAGGCTTATTAAGCGTAAAATCAGCGCACGCCGTCGTGCTCAAGGCTGAAATGATTGCCATCCGGGCGGTTTTTAAAACGACCGCCCCATGCGCCACCAAGGGATTCCCAGTACTCGCCCAGCTCGCGGTAGGCCTCTGTGCGGGTCTGATATTCACCGTTAATAAACAGATTAAAATCCACGGCCAGCCGCTGGCAGTGCAGGCTGTTGGCAATGCCGGATCCCTTTTGTGCGTTGAGTTTTGCCTGTTCTGGCGTGCGGTACGCCTCACCGAACGTCAGGCCATAACCGCGCTGATGGGCAAACTGGATGAGTTTTCCGATCATGACGGTAAATTGTTGTTGCTTATCGGAGAGTTTCATTTTTGCTCCTTATGAGGTTGCTGAGGTTTGCGCAGCCAGTACCACAGTGCCCGGATAATTTTCCAGGCAATGGCGGCAGCTTTTTGTTCCCTGCGGGACAGCATTGCTGTTACTCCTCTTTGTTCTCTTTCTCGCCCAGCTTCCGGCGCATATGACGCAGGAAGATTTCAACAATCTGGTAACCGGCAACGCCCATTGCGGTGCCTGCGCCGGCAATGGCCAGTGGGTCAAGGTTCGGGTAGCGAACCAGCAGGGCAGCGGCAGAAACACCCAGCGCGCTCCCCAGCAGGGTTCGGCCCACAAACAACCGCAACGTAATCGGCTCTGCGCCAGCCAGCACCCGACTTGCGGCAGCGATTCCGCCCAGAATGCCCAGAGTGATAATGGTGCGCTCATGCTCCTGCATGGTTCACCCCATCAGTCCGCGCACGTCGTTCTCTGAGAGAACGGGCACGCCGTTGATACGCACAAAGTCAGGGCTTGCCACCACGTACTTGATTTTGTGCGTGGTCAGATCTGCGCTCTCGGTGTCAATGCTTAACAGGCCGGAAAGCATCAGCTCACAACCGAAGGCTTCAACGCGGATTTCTTCGGTTCCCGTATTGGCGTAAAACACAAAATCCATTGGCGGCAGGTCACGCCACGATCCCGCCTGAGCAGCCACTTCCCCGAGCTGGTTAAAGCTGCGGGTACTCATTTCGATTTCACCTTCGGCACTGACAGGGCCGCGCAGTTTGCCGTCAGGGATGCCACGGGTTTTGGCAACGGCGCTTTCATCGCTGATGTCCAGTGAGATGCTTTTCACATGGATATCCGTTCCACCGATAAAAGTGTCAAACGCCATGCCGTTAATGCGGGTCGTCATGCGTTTTCCTCCAGAGATTTATCCAGCTGAATGCCCACTTTGATGGTTTTAGGGCAGGCGTAAGGGCGGACGACAATGCTGATGCTGACCGTCTTTTCGTCCTGCCAGGTGATAACCACGTCGCCTTTTTTTGGGGATTTCACTTCACCCGGAAACGTGATGCCGTTAATTTGCATGGATTTCGCCATAGCACGCAGTGGGCGGGCAAACAGCGTTTCATGTGCGGCAATGCTGCCCGGCGTGCTGTTCAGCGAGCGGTCGGCAATCTTGGGGATGGCCATCAGCCGCACGCGGCGCGCCACCTTATCAGCAATGCGGACATGCTCAATGACGTTGTAGTCCCCGCCTTCCACCTCAAGTGTTACACCGTCAGCCCAGTAAAGGCCGTCATAGTCGGCATACCACATGGGCACGCTGTAGCGGGCGGTTGCCAGTGCCTGCAGAGTGTCGAGATCAATTGCCTGCCCTGCGCTGTCTTTCGGGCGTTCCGTGGTCTTCAGTGCGGACAGCGCCCCGGTTGCCACACGCGCCGGACTGTCAGCAATGGTGACGGCGCTGTTACACAGACGGCCGGCAAGAACGCCCGGTTCAAATCCAAAAATTTCCGGAACCAGCATGATTTGCGGGGCGGCGATGCCTTCCTGTAGCGTGGTCAGTTCAGCAACGTAATCTGCCCAGGTTTTGCTGCCGTTATTGGCGGCAATGGTCAGAATGAACCAGATGCGGCGCTGATATTTATTGATGATGGTCTGACGTAACGCCTGTATGGCGTTGATGTCATCCTTCGTGCTGACCGGTTCGGTGATCACCACGCCTTCAACTGAAACAGTTTCCTGAGCCGCCAGTATGGCGTTCTGCCATACCTGGCAGGCTGGCGTCGCTTCTTTGCCTTTGCCGGCTTCCGGCAGAACGGCAACATAGAAAAAGGCATTCTGTCCGGCATTGGTCAGCGCAGACCGAAGGAAGTTCTTCAGCGGGCTGGCGTTCGTTCCCAGTAGCTCATCCAGATCACTGTTGGCATTAACCGGCAGAACCTTACCTTTGTTGTTTTGTGCATTGCCCACAAACAGCAGCGTATTTTCCACGCCGTCCGGCGAGCTACTGAACGTGTTGTACTGTTCAATTGTGACAGATGGCCAGGTCATAATTTGTCTCCTGATTTTGTTATCTCGTGCCGCCGTAATGCAGGCTGCGCAGCTGCGCCTCCAGAATGCGGGCAAATTCAGCATCGCTGGCTCCCAGAAATGCGCGGGAGGGGATTTTGATTTCCCATACACGTTTTTTCTGCTCGCCTTTCAGAATGCTGATCACCAATCCGGCCTGCGCCATACTCATGTTTTCCATAATCCATTTCAGAGAAGGCTTTCTGCGTCCCCTGCGTCCGGTTTTTTTGCTGACTGCGCCGACGGGGGCGCGAAAGCCCAGAGAAAGAAGGCGTTCTGCCTGCCGTCGTGTGGCGGGACGGGTGCGCATGGCTTCGCTGTCCCGGCGTTTTGTGGCGCGGCCTTTGATGGTTGCGCCGTGCTGTTGCACCCACGCGACCGCCCCACCATGAGAGCCGGTGTTGTAATCCCCTTTTTTGAAGAAAAGGCGGACACTTTTCCCGCTGCCGTCAACCCTGATGGCCAGCAGTTTCGGCAGTCCCAGCAGCATTTTGTTTTTATACCTGCCGCTGGCTTTATCCGGTCTTTTTCGTGGTGCCCAGGCTGCCCCCTCCGGTGTTCGCTGTGCTTTCACATTGCGTCGAGCAGCCGGTATCAGGCCGTATTTCGCAATGCGAACCAGCAGCTTTCTGGCCTTTGCCGGCGGAAGTTCTGCCTCTCTGATGGCGCGACGAACCTGCCGGAGTTGTGACTCGTTAATCACGGGGCGCGTCATGGCATCACCTGGCAGTGAAGCTGATGCGCCTGAGCCACCCAGATTTCAGGCTTTTCCAGCTGGTAACGTTTCCCGCCTCTGGGGATGGGGCCGTTTTCGTCCTCAACCAGGGTGATGGGATCAACCAGCGGCAGACTGATTTCCAGCCATGCCACTTCATTTTCATCATCCACTTCGACGTCAACGGCTGGCGCATCCGGTGCCAGGCGCTGGCGCAGGTCGCCGCCGTTGTCTGCCAGCCAGGCTTCAACCAGAGAAAACACCAAATCTGGATTGAGCTGACGATAGGGCCATGCGTCCCATCGCAGAAAAGCCGTATATTTTCGGACCTGCGTACATAACTGCCCGTGCCCCAGCGACTTCGTAAACGGAACGAGCGTGATGTCATCCATGTCACTGGTGAACGGAATGCGTGCGCGTGCCGGCAGATTGTTTTCAATGAATGCCGTCAGGCTGGCGAGTTGCGTCATACCATTTCCTTAATCAATCAGCGCGATGGATGCACGCGGTCGGCCCAGCAGCGCCCGCACCGCCATGGCTGCTTCAGCCAGCAACGTCCGGCGGCTCTCGCTGGCTTCTGTTGATGACTGCGCCTCGCGCCGCCCCACGCTGGCAGATTCCGGCAAAAGATCGGCCTTTGCGCGGGCATACACAGCCTTGGTGTACAGTGCTGTAATGTGGTTCTGCATCCGTTGAGGCTGTGCATCCGTGTTGCGCGGCTCTGGTTGCAACACGGTGTAACCCGGAATATCAGTGGCCCGGATGTAGCCCTGTTCCTGCCAGTATTCACGGCGTGCAGCCAGTTCAGTGTTAATCTCTGTTACCGCGCAAAGCAGCGCCGTCAGCACCGTTTCGTGTGACGTGACGGCGGGGATGCTGCGGCTCTTTTCAAAATCGCCGGCATCAATATCCGGCCAGAATCCATCGCTCTGAATAATGGCCTGTTGATAGTGAATGCTTTTCCCGTCAAACATGCTCACTCCGGGGAAAGGCGGGCTGACCGGTTTCCGCAGTGTGCTGATGGCTTTTGCCGGCACACCTCCACCGCGCCCGCCCGGTTGTTGGGAGTCGTTTACGTGCCCTGCAACGCGCGCAGTCTTGCGGCAATGCGCTGGCGCAGGGTTTTCACCTGAATTTTGGGATGCAGCCAGGCAGCCCGTTCCAGGCACTGGTCGGCCTGTTGCAGTCTCTCCGGATCGTTAATTGCACTGGCCAGCGGTTTACCGTCATCGCCGCGCAGCAGCAGGACGCCTGCAAAGCGCCAGTAGCGGGCAGCAAGGCGTTCATTCACGCGCCATTTGTCACGGATTTTTTCAAACACCTGCTGAAAATATGGCGCGATACTGTTCCCGCGTTCAGCTTCGGTTTCTGCCCATTCAAGAATGAAATGGGCCACAAACGTTGGCAGCTCGCTTTTGAAGTTCTCCGGCGTCTTTTGCCCCTGCTCAATGGCAATGTCAGCCCACCGCAGCGCCATCTCAAACTGCCCGGTATCGAACAGCCAGATGATGCAGTACACCAGAATGGGATTCTGATAGACGCGTTCCCCCTCCAGATAAGCCTGTGCGTGTGGCAGCCAGCGGGGCAGCAGCGTGTTCCGTTTGAATTCCAGCTTGTCAGACAGCAGCTCCATGTTGTGCAGTTGTCTGATGTCGTTATTCAGTGCCAGCAGCTTAATGTGCTGGCTCTCTGTACTGACGGCGCTCCCGTCCGTTCTGGTCATGAGTGCTGCACGGCGCTCATCCATCTGTCGGGCACGTTGTCGCTGCATTGGCGTTGGCATACCGCGCGCTCCGTTTATCAGGCGATGGTTACCGCAGACTCATCCACGGCAGCATATAAATCCGGATCGCCCAGGGCGTAACCCTCATAACGCCAGTATGAGTTTTCGAACTGTTTGCGATCGCCCACATCTTCTGCCTTACGACGGCGGGACCCTTTCAGCGTCAGGATCTGCAGATTTGGCAGCATGGTCACTACCATACGCTTGCCCGGCATAAACGGCGGAATGATGGCCTTGCGGCCTGCGATGTTCTTCGTCAGCAGCTGTGCGGCCACTTTTTCGGTAGGCTTGTCCTCTTTGTTGTAGAGGCGCAGTTCTTCAGCAGCCACAAGGTCTGCGCCAACCAGCACGGTAAGGCGAGGATCGTTGTGATACTGCGCCGGGATGTAAGTGCGGATCAGGTCTGAGGCCATAGCGTCAAGACCGACATAATCACCGCCTTCGCCCAGGGTAACGGCGTCCGTCAGAATACGGGAGGTATTGCCGGGCTGTTCTCCCCATTTTCTGGCGATTTCATGCCATCCGATGTTGACGTCTTCACCGTTCGGATTACTTTCAGGATCGGAGTTTTCTGCGGCTGTTTTACCGTTAAAGCCAATGCGCAGCATATCCAGCGCAAAGTTGGTGACGGCGGCGGAGTTCATCAGATTGAAAAATTCCTGCGGGCTGCCGGCATTCGCCCAGATGGCGAGTTGTTCCCAGGTGATCACACAGCAGGAATCAGTTTCAACGAGTTTGAATTCGTTGCCTTTGATGCCCGAACCTTTGGCGAAACGACCACTTTTCACGCGACCAGTGCGCAGCGTGGATTCGCCCACGGTGACGACCTGCCCCTGCGGGTGCGGAACATCCATGCAGGTGGTGAAATTCAGAAACTCCGTGCTTTCCAGCAGGGCTTTACGCAGAGCAATACTGCGTGGCTCGGTCAGCGAAAAGAAACGATCGCTTGATTTCCCGCAGTCACTGAATGTTTTTTGCAGTTCGCTGATGTACTGATTAACCAGCTTTTGTGCTTCTGGTGTCATGTTCATTGCGTTCTCTCCGGTTACACCAGGTTAAAAGTTTCGCCACCGGCCGGATTGTTGCCCGGCAGCTTCGTGGCGTCCTTGCTGAGTTCAGCAAATGCGGTTTCCATACTGGTGACTTTCTCCGCGATGGCGTTCACCGTGGAGAACAGCTTTTCGCCCTGCTCGGTGGTCAGCGTGAAGGTTTTGTCGTCCTTGTTGTTCTGTTCTGCGTTGTCCTGCCCCTGATCGCCGGTGCTGCCTTCCGGCTTGTTATCACCGGTATCTTTCGGGGCATCCTTCGCGCTGAACTGCGCGACGTTTTCTTCCAGTTTGCCCAAGCGTTCGCCGGTTTTGTTGATGGCGTCCATCAACTGACCGAACTGTTTTTCGTTCATATCGTTTTCCTGTTTGTTGCGTCCCACGGAGAAAAGGCCGGAAAAGAAACTGCGTTTGGCCTGCTCGTCGTCAGACTGCAGCGTGAAATTCAGTTCTTCTGCATTCCCCATGTGAATGGAGTCTCCCTGCGAAAATTGCAGGCGGGTGGTGTTGATGCTGGCCGGAGTGTCAGTTACAGCGATGCCGGATACAAAGAATTTGCCTGTTCCCAGGTAGTTTTCCTTTACCTCTATGGAGGTGAAAAGTTTTTGCCCGGCCTCGTTGGCTTCGGTCAGAAAGCGGTTGGGTATCAGGCGGGCTTTCAGTTGCACTTTATCACCGGCTTTTTCTGCCTTCAGTGCATCAACAAGACCATAGTTATTGGTGAAAGCACGCCAGCCGGCGCTGGCATGAAACGGCCAGAGCATGGCAGTGTGTTCGTCCGGGTTATAAACCTCGGCGGCATCCGTCAGCCACTTTGGATCAATTTCCCGACCGTCGATGGTGGGGCCTGAAGTGGCTACGACCACCCAGTCTGTTTTCAGTTTCGACATCTGAATTAACCCGCTGATAAAAATTAACTGAGCGTTATTTAAGTGGGAAATAAAAAAACCGTCACCTGATTAATTTCCGGTGTTTTCGGATATACGCATATATCCGAAAAATACCGAAACGCGATATTCGTTTTTAAAAAGGCCTTTACTGAAAATGCATAAATTAAAATGGCATCAGCAGAGATTGATTATTTATGGCGTACTCTGATGAAGTGATTGCTGCAGCAAAATCACTCTATCTGAAAAGGCACACCCCAAAAGAAATACAAAAGAAGCTCGGACTGAACAGCCCGCGAATTGTTTATTACTGGGCGACAAAGTTTGAGTGGTACACACAGCTTAATACTGAGGGCGTGGAGGATGTCATCGCCCGGCGTCTCGCTGTACTGGCGGAGCGTGACCATAAAACCCAGGAAGAGCACGATGAACTCGATCGCCTGATTGGCCACCACGTCAAACTGATGTCGGTCAGGAACAAGCACACAGAACGAATGGCCGAGATAGAACGAATGGGGGCTGATATTCCCCGGTCTGGCCGTTATGGAAAAGAAGAGCGCGGAGAAAAAGACGCGGATAAGAAAGAGCGTCGTCGTAAAGCTAATGATGTGTCAGGGCTGACAGCAGAGAGTTTTGAGCCGTTTACCAAAAAACTGTTCGCTTATCAGTTGCATCTGCGTGAAAACAAATTCCGTCGTGTACGCAACCTGCTTAAATCGCGCCAGATTGGGGCGACGTATTACTTCGCGTTTGAGGCGTTCGAAGATGCGGTATTAACCGGCGACACACAGATATTTTTATCGGCATCAAAACGTCAGGCCGAAGTGTTCCGCACCTATATCGTTAAGATTGCACAGACGGAATTTGGCATTCCCATTAAAGGCAACCCGGTTAAGTTAAGTAATCTGGCTGAACTGTATTTTCTGGCGACCAACAGTAACACGGCGCAGTCAAACAGCGGCCACCTGTACATTGACGAATATCTGTGGATCCCCGGCTTTCGTCGCCTCAATGAAGTGGCGTCCGGTATGGCCACCCACTCGCACTGGCGCATTACCTACTTCTCCACGCCGTCAACCAAAACCCATCAGGGCTATCCGTTCTGGTCTGGCGATGAATGGCGCAAAGGCGATCCGAAACGAAAAGGGGTTGAGTTTCCGTCCTTTGATGAGCTGCGCGATGGCGGGCGCGAATGCCCGGATGGCCAGTGGCGCTATGTGGTGACAATGGAAGATGCCATTGCCGGCGGCTTTAACCTTGCTGACATCAACGAACTGCGCGAGCGGTACAACGAAACAGCCTTCAATATGCTGTTTATGTGCGTGTTTGTGGATGACAAAGAGAGCGTCTTTAAATTCGATGACCTCGTGCGCTGTGGCGTTGATATCAGTACGTGGGAGGATTTTCACCCGGAAGATGCCATGCCATTTGGAAACCGTGAAGTGTGGGGCGGCTTTGACCCTGCGCGCTCCGGCGATAACGCCACGTTTGTGGTGCTGGCACCACCGCTGGTTGCGGCAGAACGATTCCGCGTGCTGGAAAAACACCACTGGCGGAGTATGTCATTCCAGTTTATGGCAGAGCGTATCCGCAGCATTAAGGCGCGCTATAACATGACGTTTATCGGCATTGATGTTACCGGGCTTGGCTATGGTGTCTTTGAGCTGGTTCAGGGATTTGCCCGCCGTGAAACAGTGGCCATTCATTACAGTGTTGAATCCAAAAACCGCCTGGTGATGAAGATGCTGGATCTGATTTACGCCAACCGTATTGAGTGGGATGAGGAAGCCACAGATATTCCGGCATCATTTCTGGCCATCCGTCAGGAATCCACCAACAGTGGCAATAAAGTTACTTTTACCGCTGAACGTAGCGAAGAAACCGGGCACGCTGACATCTTCTTTGCCATCGCCCATGCAGCAAGTAACGAACCCCTGAACTATAAGCACAAGCGCAAATCAACATGGATCTTTCCTGCATGAGTAAAAAGAAAAAACACCCGGTCAGAGATAAGGTTGTCATGAAAGAGGGAGTCGGCAAAATGACGTTTATTGAATTTGGTGACCCGGAACCGGTCGCTGCATGGGGCTGTTATTACGGCTCGCTCTGGGATGGCTATAACGGCTGGTACACGCCGCCCATTGAGCGCATGGATCTCGCCATGTTGTCCAATATCGCGCCGTATCACGGCGCGGTATTGCGTGCGCGCGTGAATATGATCATGCAGGGTTTTCGGGGTGGTGGTGGTATGACACACGCCGCCATGGCGGCAGCGGTGACCAATCTGCTGATATTCGGGGATATGGGGCTGCTTAAAGTGCGCAATGGCTTCGGTCGGGTGGTGCGCCTGCATACACTGCCGTCGCTGTACCTGCGGCGTAACAACGAGGGGGGCACGGTGATTGTGCAGGCGGCACTGGAAGATCTCGTTTACCCGCCAGGCGAAGTGGTGTTCTTGGCCATTTATGACCCGCAACAGCAGGTTTACGGTGTCCCGGATTATATCCACGGGATGGAGTCGGCGATGCTGAATGTGGATGCCACACGCTTTCGCCGCAAATATTACAAAAACGGCGCGCATCTGGGTTATATCCTGTATTCCACTGATCCCAATATGACGCCTGAGCTTGAGGCGGAATTTCGTAAAGAGATTGAAAACTCGAAAGGTGCTGGCAATTTTAAGTCCATGTTTATCAACATAGCTGGCGGAGACAAGGAAGGGGTTAAGGTTATCCCTATCGGGGATTCAGGCACAAAAGATGAGTTCCTGAATATAAAAACCATCAGTGCCCAGGATCAGCTCGTTGCGCACCGTTTTCCACCCGGACTTGCCGGCATCATTCCCGCAAATACGGCCGGGCTTGGTGACCCACTGAAATCCCGCGAGGCATATTACAGGGATGAGGTTATCCCGATGCGCCGCCTGATTATGGAGGGGATCAACAGCGACCCGGATATCAGACGACTGGGGGAGGTGAAATTTATTCTTGATTTTGATGAACCCATGGAGTGATGTGCGGTATGGGGAAAGAGCGGGTAAAATCGGTGGCAGTAAAACGCTGTTCCGGGAGGTGGAAAATGCGCAGACAGAAAGCGCGATGTCATTGCTGCGGTGCACATGCAGTGATTGAGAAAACAGCCTGGAAAACCGATCTGTTTGCTGATGTGTATTACCGTTGCACCCGTCTCGAGTGCGGACATACCTGGGTGATGAATCTGACCTACTCGCACACACTGGTGCCCAGCGGGCTGGAGAATGGTGTGTTAAAGCTGTTGATTGAGCGGATGCGTCCGGAAGAAAAACAAATGGCTCTGGAGTTGTTGCAGGCCGGATAGCTGACGCGCTTCGCTTGTCCAACCCGGAACGGGCGCACAAAGAATTTGCGCACCCGTTCCGGGTTTTCTTATTCAATGGCAGACAACTGATAATTTGTGTCTTCCTGCAGGCTGGTTAAAGAAATATTATCCAGTGCAGCCAGAATAACGTGCTGTGTATATAATCCGGAACATTTCATTGCCCGGACAATATCACCAACACTGTAATTTTCTTTTGTTGGGATATATCCACCACCCGGGCCGCGTGTGGCTTTTACCAGGCTACTTTCCCGTAAATATCTGAATATTTGCTCCAGATATGACAGTGAAACGGTTTCTTTGCTTAATTGCCGGAGCGAGATTGGCTTTCCGGTGTACTGTTTCACAAATTTAATCATTACCATAACTGCAACTGATGCACGCTGGCTTCCGGAATTATCTTTCATCATGATTACTTCCATTAATGGCATAAATTGATGGAGCGGGTCAGTGAATAAAGAGGCAATACATTCCATCCCTTAGAGCGCCAGCTGTCTGCAACATCTTTACTTCTTGTTATCGCCGGTATTCCAATAGGATTATTTGCGTGCATCCATGCCACTGGCTCTGCTTCCAGTGATGCAAGTGCGATTTCCAGTGCGATTAACATATTGTGATCGTCTTCATCAAGACCGAACGGGATGTCTTCGCGCCACGATTTAAACTCTGTGATTTTACGTTGTAACCATTCTTTGGTAATGGTGGACATAGTTACTCCTGTTTTCACTTCGGGAAAAACGCCTGAATATTCTTTTTCACCTGCTGCATATGGGGGGCGCTGTCTGCTGCTGGTTGCGCCGGTTTTTCAGGCTGTACTGGTAGCGGTGGCATCCTTATTTCGTCTTCTGACCATTCTGCCAGCGAATACGCCAACGCGGGGGTGCGTTTTATAAGAGCCAGTCCAGCCAGAAAAGCCGCGCGTTGTGCGCGGCTGCGTTCGGAGGCTGGCAGGCTGTCGAGGTAACTGCACGCCTCCCGTTCGCTCTTGACGACGGCGGGCTTCAGATAGAAACTTATCCGTCTGGTTGGTGTCGTCATTGATTTACTCCTTGTCCATTGCGTACAGCCCATTAACCAGAGCAAATTGTGGCACCCCGTCCGCGATGAAAGTCGCATTAACTCCGCAGGCTTCGCGGATAGCGGGTGCCACAATCTCCGCTCCTCCACCTACAACCATCACCCGCCCGTAACCCGAAAAACCCGCCAGCGCGCGGATCACGCGTTGTTTCAGTGTTTCCTCCTTTTCACGAATAACTGCCATCAGGCTGGCGTAATGCGTGTCATTGTGGATGTGCTGGCGCAGCCAGGCTTCATCGTGGCGATGTTCGATAATGGTATTGGCGATGTGGTGACTGGTGCGCATACCGTTGGTGGCCATCACCGACAGCACGGCATCGGCCATCAGAGAAACGCCTACGTGTGGATCGCAAAACACCTGGCTGATACCTGCCAGTTGCCCCTGAACCTTTGCCACATCCAGCGTGGTTCCGCCCAAATCCACAATCAGCAGGGATTCAAACGGACTCATGTCAGCCAGTGCTTTAAAGCCAGCCGGAATGGATTCAGGCATAACCCGCACGTTACGGATAGTGAATGTCTCGCCGTTCTGGTACTCCACCGGGCGCATAACGTTCGCTTTTTTGCGGTTGATGTTGGCCATGTCCGGCTGTGCGTTTGTGTCGAAATACTCGCTCAGTGGCAGGGTGACAACCACATCCACCTCCTGTGGCGTGATGCCTGATTTGACCAGCGCGTGATGAATGGCAATGACATTCACATCGCTGTACTGGTATTGCGTGTCGGTCGTCTGGACAAAGCGATCGCTGACCGGATCAAAACCATAGCGCACACCATCAAGCATGTAGTTCGCGGGCTGCGTGCCACCGAACGGCGCAGACCATTCCGACTTGAAGCTGTTCGGGCTGATGGCGTTGCGGCGTTCGCCGTTCTCAGTCCATGCCAGCTTGATGTTGGTGGAGCCGTCATCGATACAAATTTTCATGTCGCTTTTCCTTATGTTGATTAATTAATCGTTTACGGGATTCTGAAATCCCGTTTTTGCCTGTTTTATGCGCGCTTCATATATAGCGGCGCGTTTTTTGCTCATTTACGGGATTTGTGAATCCCGTTTTTGTCTGTTTTTTGTTTCCACTGGTCAGGCCACCCCGCAGCAGGTCTGCTTTGCGGCGGGCGCGTTCAGTTGTTTCACTGATTCTCTGTTCGTGCTCTGCGTCGCGGATGGCGCGCAGCATGTCAGAAAGTACGGTAACGGGTGTTTTCATGGTGTTCTGGTCCTGCTGAAGTGTGGATGCCAGGCGTGCGGCGGCTTCGGGGTCTGATTCCCCCAGCTGTGCCAGATAGCTGGCGACCGGGTTATGGCGGATCTCCGTGCTGCTTACGCCGTGATTACGGCTCAGGCGCTGCCAGAGCTGCGTGATTCGGCTGTCCGGGCGGGTATCCGGTTTGCGTACAATTTCAAATCCCTGCGGTGCAATGATGCTGCCGTCAACGCACAGACTGCCGCCCCGTAACAGGTGCTGCATCTGTTGTTCACCGATATGCAGGCCGAGAGATTCAGCAGACTCCCGCCATTCTTTAGCGAGTAATTCGTGGTTATCAGGCAAAGGCCGCTGCTGTTTGCGGCTCTGTGTCCAGCTCTGCATTTCATCACTGCTGTTTTTTGCCTGTTTGTCACGAAGCGAACGCATCAGCGCCCGGCGTTCGTGCCGTTTCAGTGAGCGCATCCATTCGTTCACTTCAACGCCGTCAGGGAGCTGCGGCCACGGTGCTGGCCGTTCTTCCGGCTGTTCTGTCCCGTTGTTGTCCGTTTCCTGTACACGGGGACAGTTATTGCCACGAGTCCAAGGGGCGGCAGGGCCGCCCTGAAGGTCAAAACCATTTTCGCGGGCGCTGTCTTCCGCTTCCGGTTTGCGTCTTACCAGCTTCCAGTTATCCGGATGCGTGCATACGCGGGAAGACTCCCCAATGAGCGGCGACCAGATCCCGTAAATCTGTACGCTCTGTTCACCGTAATCGTTCAGCTCATCTGCGAGGTCGTAGGCGGTGCGAATCAGGTAGTCTTTGCGTGGAACAAGTACGCCACCCTGTTTCTCAATGTAGGTGGCAAAACATCCGGCATCAGCGGCAGCGAGTACCGCGTCCATTGCGTCATCCTTCAGCCGTTGCGGGCCTTCCGGGTTGCGTGCCATCTGGCTGGCAAGGCGGCGCAGTTCACGCCACACCTGACGGGAGGGGATACCAAAGAACTGGAACTGGCGGACCCGGTGAAGGCGCGCCCAGCCGATGGCGCGTTCCACGCTCTCGGCCATTGATTTTCCGGTTTCGTGGTCAACGCGTGGCTTGCCCGTTTTCGGGTCGATGCCATCCACGGCGCGGCTGTCCAGGTTCTTTCCGATGTAGGTGGCGATGTAGCTGGTTGGTGTGCCTTTTGAGCCGTCTACGTACTCCGCCTTAAAACGCGGAGTTATGTCATCGCCCAGCTCGTGGCGGTCTTCCTGAATGGCAATATCGCAGACGTGGGACACGATGGTTTCAATCTCGTCCGGATGTGCAAAGACCATCATATGCCAGTGCACAGTGCCGTCATGGTGAGGCTCCACCGTGCGGATGCCATACCAGCGCAGACCGTCGCGGTTCAGTTTTTTGCGGACCGCCGCAAAAAACGTGTTAACCAGGTAATCGCTGGAGTCGCGCATGGTGGCCCCGTTCCATTTGGGGTTCGGATGACCGTTCTCCGTTGTTGCGTGGTATTTTGACGGGCAGGTGACAGTCAGAAACACCGCTCTGTCGCCACGGGCTTCGGCCAGAAGTTCCAGTCCCTTCATGGTGGCCATCATTTCTGCCTTACGGTGAACCGGGTTACTTACTCCCGCGTAATACACCGTCTCGAGATCAATCGTGAACCCGTCTTCATTTTCCAGCATGAAACTTTTCAGAAAATCGCGTGTTTTCTCGCGCTGTGCGCGAAACTCGCTTAACGCGTCCTGGCTCAGATAGGGTGATGTTTTTCTGGAAACCAGACAGGCGGCACGGAGTTGTTCTTCCCGCCACTCGCAACGTAAAAGCCACAGTTTGTGTTTCCACCATTCCGCACAGGTCAGGCGAAGGATGGCACCCGGCAGCAGCTCCGTATTCGGTGCGTTCTTCCGGTCTTTGTCCGTTCTCAGTGCTTCGTAATGCGGCGGCATGGTGTGCAGATGTAACGCCATGCGGGCCAGCATCTGATACGCCTTCAGCGCAATTTTCATGGTCAGCTCGCCATCGGTCGCGCCAAAGTTATCGCAGAGTGTTTCAAAAGTGCTGCTGAACATCGCCGCCGTCATGGTGGCCAGCGTCTGTATCTGGTGTTTGTTGAGCTGCGGCAGGTAAAGCAAATCGTCCAGGCGTTCGCGTCCGGCAAGGGAGCAATAACACGGTGTCAGCCAGCGTCCGTCAGTGCGTTTCAGACGTTTGAATATTTTGAGCAGGGTTCCTTGTGCATAGCGTTCTGCCAGCCTGGCGTTTTTTCCTTTCTGGCGGTCAGATTCCTGCTTCTTACGTAAAAAAGAGAGGCGGCGGCTCAGGGGGTCTCGCAGATAAACGGGAAGTGCCTTCAGTTCGGCAAAGGCGCAGGCCACCGGGTCTTGCTTTATTTCCTGGCGCTTACTGATGATGTTTTTTATCAGTTTTTCGCGTTGCCCGGCTTCCTCAAGGGATGCCATGAGTTTTTTACCCATGGCGGATTGTGCGAAAAAGGCTTCTTCCTTCGCATCCTGTTCTTCCTGAGCCTTTTTGTCCGCCTCATAGTAGTAACGAATGGCGCGTTGCAGTCCGGTTTTTGGCAACTGGCTGAAGTTCGCGAAGTCGTCCGGATCAATAGCTGGCTGCGGTTCATTCCAGCTCCATGCAAACTCACTCATGGCTGGTATCCCGTCACGCGCTGCCACTCCTGCGAGAAGATGACGGAAAGGCGGTTAAATTCAGTGGTGTATTCACTCAGCGAGGCACACCCGCCAGCGGTACGATGCGCCAGCATTGCCGCAAATACGGAGGCCGGGGAGTTGTAATACGCCAGCAGGGAGTCGCCGTGTGGTGTCAGGGTGTACAGGGCCAGACCTTGTGGCGTGAAAGCTACGCGGTAACAGTCGTCCACGGTGAAATAAAGGGTGTCTGCGTTCTCCGGTTTTGTGGTGCGTGCCCGGCTGGCGCGGGCACGGAGATAAAAATCAAACATTGCCTGAAGTTTTGGGGCCAGACGGGTGTCCTGTGTGCGCACCCATTTTACGAAGTCGTGACGGTCAATCATGCTGCAATTCTCTTTACTACAGATGTGCGAAGGCCTCCCGCCGCAAGGTGCAGGAAAGGCCCGGAACAGGAATTAATGGAGTTTGTTTTGCTGCTGGATGAGATCCTGAAGAGACAGGAGGTCTTCCGCCAGATAGCTGAATACAGCGGCGCAGTAGTCGGCTGAAATAGTGCTGTTGAGTCTGTGCAATGTGTTGGATTGCATGATAAAGGCGATGTGTGCAGCGCGGGTGAGTCTGCGATCGATTTCAGTCTGGATGTGACGACGCTCCGCGATAGCGCGGTGCTGTTTGCGGTTTGCCATGGTGTGGCCTCTTTGCTAGTAAGTTTTGAAAACTCACCATCCAGAGCTGCGAAACTGTGGGTGGCGAGACGTACGAGGTTCGCAGTACCGGCTAGCAAAGAACCCGGCCCGACCGAAGTCGGCCCCGTACGCCCCGCCATAATTCGTGTGCGAAAAAGACGTGGCAATACAGTACGCACAAAAAAACCGCTGGCGCGGTTGTGCGCTTTGCTAGTCAGCAGGCTGCGAAACCCGGCACCCGTTTTATGAGGTGCAGCGGAAATGTAACCTGACTGATTGCGGCATGGCAAGCGGTTTTTTTGTGAGAACGGCATGCTAAAAAAATCCTGATACTGCTCCGGCCAGCGATTTTCACTGGCCGGGTTTAATTACTTCACCGGAACAAACGGAACAGCGGTATTGCTGGTCATGTATTGCGGTAGCGTGCCGTTCCATTTGTTGATTGCTTCCAGCTCCATAACGCCGGGATTCTGGCGCAGAGCTTCACCGCGTAAACGAATGGCGTCGGCTTCAGCCTGGGCTTTTGTGCGAATGGCATCAGCCTGTCCGGCAGCTTCTGCGCGCAGCATGTTGGCTTCTGCTTCGCGTTGCTTGACTTCCTGTTCGCGTTGCAGGGTTTTCTGGTTTGCCGTGACTTTGGCGTTAATGCTGTCGATAACGGTTGGCGGATATTCCGGTTTACCGACATAAGAGAGGCTCATGACCTGAATGCCGATGGGGGTCATCTCTTCTTGAATATCTTTAAGTGCTGAATCCAGCAGTTCAGACTTACCACCGTCGATAAACTTATCGGTGGTCATTTTGCTGGCCAGTCGGTTGAGTGCATCGGCGATCTTCTGGCGCAGGTCAGTGTCGGTAATGTCATCCACGCCTTTGCGGTAGGTCTGAAACACTGTGGTAACTTTGGATGGATCAACCTTGTAGGCCACACCGATGTGATAGCCGATGGTTGTGCCGTCACTCATCTGAAAGCTGAACGGCTCATCGTAGGTCTTCATTTGTTTGAAGGTCGGGAAGATGTAAACCTCGGTATTCCAGCCTGTCCAGTAGCGGCCAACGCCAACCACTTCACCGACGCCTTTATCGTCGCCCAGTTTGTTGACTTTGATGCCCACATTACCTGGTTCAACGCGATCGCAACCAACCAGCAGGATGGCGGCAAAAAGCGGGATAATCTGAAAGAGTTTGAATTTCTTCATTGTTTGATTTCCTTGATGTACTTACTGAAAAGGCGAACAACGCCTGCCGGGTACAGCATGGCAATGAAAATGCCCAGCAATACCAGGAAGGAGCTGTCTGATGAAATCATTCGGGGGAGTAGTCCTGCATACAGAATGAGAGAAAAGAGGGCGCATACCAGCGCCCACATGTATGCGCGAAACCAGGTCCTTTCGTTCATGTCGGTTGCTCTCTTTTGTTATTCAGGAAAAAGTCAAAAACGTTATCGATGCGCATCATGAGTTCGCGCTGCATCGCTTCTGGTGTTTCTGGTTCGCCAGGTGATCCAAACCCAGCGAAGAAATCACCGATCTCGCTTTGAATGAGTTCCTTTAGTGTTGGCGGGGAGCTCAGGCGTGTGCGGCGATGTCTGCGTGTAATTCTCCTTCTGTTCATCCGTGTGACTCCTGTACCTGTCGGACAGGGCTCACACGGAATGGCAGTGATTTTTGGGTAGACATTCTTTGTACGGCAGTCGTCAGTTCGCGTGGTTCCTGGTGGTTGATGGTGCTCATGCTCTGGCTTCCTTCAGTAGCTGGTTAAACATGTGGGTTAGTGGGTTGCCACACCCGAACGGCATCGGGTTTACGTGGTAAGAAGCCCGGCCTCCAGTTTTGCGAGCGCGACCACCTGTGCTGCGGTTTGTTTTGATGACTAAGCCGCCGCGCCAAAGTTGGCGTAACTCAGCATTAATGGCTGTGGTTGGAGTATTCAGTGCTGCGGCGATCTCTCCGCCGCTACAACCCGGATGAGTAGCGATGTAGTCCAGAATGGTCATCTGCGTGGCTCCTGTACCTGTCGGATAAGATTCACCCGCGCCACGTTGGTGGCGCAGAAGTAAGTGCCGTCAGTGAGGTAGATGTGGTGTGCATCCTTTTCCGAACGATGTTTGTCGATAGTGGTAATCAGGCGTTCGTCGACCTCGTATTCGCGCCCTCTGGAGGTAAAGCGAACGACGGGAAAATGCTTAATTGCCATTGCACCCCCTTTGTCCAGTAACCCTATGCGTTAAATACGGTGTGTCGGGCGTCATCAATGAATGCAACTTGAGAGCGCTCTATCAGGCGGAGATTTGTCAGAAGCGCTGATTCCCTTATGGGGTGAGGAGTGATCAGGTATTTGTTCTGTAATCCGGCGATAATGGTGTATCGCTGTGGCTCCGAGCCAATAGTGTAAATAAGGCGTCCGGTGTCAGATAAATCCAGTCCGGTGACTGGTTTAGTTTTGAGAAGCGCAAGTTCCACACCCTGTTCTTCGATGATTTTGGCAGCTTCTGCCGTGACTTTTGCGACTATCATTGTGTGGGTTGCGACGTCCATGTGAGCATTGGCCACGGCTTTTTTCGCTACTTCGCTTTCCATCTTTGAAATTTCTTTCAGTGCTCTGATGATACCTTCTTCTTTTGCGTGCATTTTTGTATCTCCGTTATTTTCGTGTGCGAATACCTCCGTTAATACGGATGGTTTTCACGTTTTCTTATTTAATTTGATGTTTTATTTGTATCGTTATTCACCAGTGAAAAAGCGTTCAATCTTTTTTACTGAATGAATAATTCGCATAATCCCAATAGCGCAGGCCACCGAAATAATCAGAACAAGCCATGAGATAAATATACTCATGCAATATTCCCCAGTTTATATGGCTCAATATGGTCCCCGTTTTCTGCGGCGCAGACGAGTATGGAAAGCTCGTCGAGCGCGTCCGGGTCGTCAATGTAAAAAGCTGTGTCGTATATACTCTTGATGGCCCTGGTCAATGACTCTCGGGCTGCGAGCTCAGCATGAGTGCCTGATGCGCTTATGCGAAAATGAAAGCGCTCAAGTGCTTTATTGACGAGAGTTTTGTATTCCTGGTCCATTGCAACGTCCTTTAATCTGCCTTCTGGATTTCTGCTTTTGAATCCATGCAGATAATTTCGATGTATGGTTCATCGCTATTAATCTGACGTGCCTTTTCAGCTTCGCTAATGGCTTCACGTACAGTCTGGTACGGAAGCTCCACGATCAGTTGCGCGTTGTTCGCATAAACGTGAGTAACTGCTTTTTTTTCTGCCTGGGCTACAGCATCAATAGCTGATGCACGTAATAACAGTTCACCGCGAAAATCAATAAAACGGATAAATACACCTTGTGCATACTCTTTGGTCATAAATCACCTGTTATAAATCAACCTGTTTAATAAAACTTTGTCCGCGAAGCAGACGATCAACCGTGCGAAGTGCTTCGTATAATGTGAAATCCTGCCCGAACTGATTGTCGCCGCTGCTCAGTGCAAAAATGCGGTTTCCGGTAAGCGGATTGCGTGGGCATTTGTGGACCACGATTCCAGCTTTCTCAATCAGCCAGGCATGCTCGCCGATTTGTTTTACTGGGTAGCCATCCGGCGTTGCGTGTGTATCACTCAGGCTGTAGCGAGAGCTGCTGCGTGATGCACTGGTAGCGAAACGGTTAGCATGGCGTTCTGCGCCATTGCGAAAGCGTGAATTACGTTGTTGTCTCATAAAAATCCTCGTCAAAGACCCAGCCAGAGCAACCATGCGTCGCGGCGTTCTTTCGGCTGATCAAAAAACGCTTTGCGCATACCTGCGTTAAATGCTGGCAGATATACCCAGTTTTCTGATGCTCGCGTCTTCACTGAACCTGGTTTCACGAAGTCAATCGTTGGTAACTTTGCAGCGTCAATCATGGTTCTGACGGTTGATTCTTTGCGACCAATCATCTTGGCAAATAGTTGATATGGCACCGCTTCAAGTGGATATGGTGCTACCTGAATGAACCCCTCAAGCTCTGATTTGCTCATTGTGGTAATCTCCTTAATTCGTCCAAATGGCCCAAAATGGCTTATATAGGCTTATTTTGGCTATTTGAGTTGTTCTTGCATTTCTCAATTTAGAAAGGAGTATATTTCTCACATGAGAAACGTGTCAATAGACTATTCGCAAAGACTCATGAGAATGAGGGAGGCGGAAGAGTTAAGCAGACGTCAATTCTCTGATATTACAGGGATTCCACTTAATACTATTCAGAAATATGAAACAGGTCATCAGCCTGCTAGAGCAGAGTTGGTTGAGCGAGTTTTACAGGTTGATAGGTTCAAAAAATACGCGCTTTGGCTTATGACGGGGCAAGTGTCTCCAGATAATGGGCAAATTGAACCCACGCCATTGGCTGGTAGTGGATCTGAAGTGGTATCTGAGCTTGGAGAAAAACTCCGCCTGATTCGAGAGGCAGAGGGATTGTCGCGTAGAGCGATGGAAGAGGTGACAGGGGTATCTCAAAACAATCTCAAAAATTATGAAATATTGGGAAGAATGATACCTGGAGAAACGCTACTCCTGATTTTGAATCATCCCCGTTTTCGGAAGTATTCGGATTGGGTAATGTTTAATCAAACTAATGCTGCGACGGGGCAGATTGCTCCGCCTCTCTCTCTTGATGGCTTCTCCAGTTTGGAGGGCGATCAGAGTTCAACCGAAACAAAACAAAAATTACCCCGCTGAGGCCAGAAAACTGGTTAGACCTGCTTTTTGTCTGGTCTGATTATTGCTGGAAAGAGGCTGGAGAAATTGTAGAGCGGTTCATTGGAGGGCTTCGCAATGTCGATTAAGAAGCTCGAAGATGGTCGTTATTTGCTGGACATCAGGCCGAACGGACGCAAGGGAAAGCGCGTGCGTAAGGTATTTGACAAAAAATCGGTAGCGGTGGCCACTGAACGCTACATCATGGCGAACGCTGAAAAGCGGGAATATATACAGGGCTACCGTGATCGTCGAACGCTAAATGATTTGCTTGAGTTGTGGTGGATGTATCACGGCCAGCACAGGCGTAAGGCGGAAGAAGACCGAAAACAACTGCGCAACATAATCAATGAGCTTGGCGCTGATATGCAGGCTGTGGATCTTGATAAGCTGAAAATTATCGCGTGGCGTTCTCAAAAGATAGCTGATGGATTGAAACCGTCATCTGCTAACAGATACATGAATCGGTTATCCGGAATGTTTACCGTACTGAAGAAAATAGGCCTCTGGGATGCAGAGCATCCGGTAAGGGGGATTTCTATTCTTTATGTATCCCCACGAGAGATGGCTTTCCTGTCCCAGAAGGAAGTAGCGCTATTGCTCGATACACTGGAGGGCGACTACTGGCGTGTTGCGCTTTTGTGTTTAAGCACAGGGGCGCGCTGGAGTGAAGCTTGTAAGCTTCGTGGTGAACAGATAGTTCATAACCGTGTAACGTTTCTTGAAACCAAAAATGGCCGGAAGAGAACGGTGCCAATTTCGCAGGCGGTTTGTGAGGCGATCAGAACCAGAGAAACAGGGAGCTTGTTTGAGGTGAAGTACCGGGAATTCTGTCTGGCGCTGAAAAGAGTTAAGCCCGATTTGCCAAAAGGCCAGGCTGCACACGTGCTTCGGCATACGTTCGCCAGCCATTTTGTGATGAACGGAGGAAACATTATTGCGCTTCAGAAGATTCTTGGCCACGCAACCATTCAGCAAACAATGGCATATGCACATTTTGCACCGGATTACCTGCAGGATGCGGTGGCCCTTAATCCGCTGAAAGGAGGCGTAAGTGTCCACGCAGTGTCCACGGGGGATTAATTTTATATAGCCTGAAACGGCTTAAAGGGCGATACTGAATAACAATTATTCAGTATTGCCCGTCTAAATGGTTATGTTGTTATCTGTATGATTATGAATGTTTTTTCAGATTAAACAGCAGTTTGCAAATGGGCGTTTGTTGATAAAGGAGCCTTAGATTGTCAGAGACTGAAAAAGGGTTAAAAATCCTTGTTGATGAAAATATGCCTTATGCCCGCGACTTATTTAGCCGTTTGGGTGAGGTGACCGCGGTTCCCGGGCGTCCAATCCCCGTCGCTCAACTGGCAGACGCGGATGCGCTGATGGTGCGTTCGGTCACGAAAGTGAATGAATCTTTGCTGGCAGGAAAACCCATTAAATTTGTTGGCACTGCCACTGCGGGGACCGACCATGTCGATGAAGCATGGTTGAAGCAGGCGGGAATTGGTTTTTCCGCTGCACCTGGCTGTAATGCGATTGCGGTGGTGGAATATGTTTTCTCCTCACTACTGATGCTTGCCGAACGCGATGGATTTTCACTGCACGACCGTACGGTGGGGATCGTGGGCGTTGGTAACGTTGGACGTCGATTGCAGGCGCGACTGGAAGCGTTAGGGATTAAAACATTGCTTTGCGATCCGCCTCGCGCTGACCGTGGGGATGAGGGTGATTTCCGCTCGCTGGATGAATTAGTTCAGCATGCGGATATTCTGACTTTCCATACGCCACTCTTCAAAGATGGGCCGTACAAAACGCTGCATCTGGCGGATGAAAAACTGATCCGTAGCCTGAAGCCGGGAGCGATTCTGATTAACGCCTGCCGTGGCGCAGTCGTCGATAATGCTGCGTTGCTGACCTGCCTGAATGAAGGCCAGAAGTTAAGCGTAGTGCTGGATGTCTGGGAAGGCGAACCGGAACTTAACGTGGAGTTGCTGACAAAAGTGGATATCGGCACGCCGCATATCGCAGGTTATACCCTGGAAGGTAAAGCACGCGGTACTACGCAAGTGTTTGAAGCCTATAGCAAGTTTATTGGGCATGAACAGCACGTTGCGCTGGATACATTACTGCCCGCGCCAGAGTTTGGTCGCATTACGCTGCATGGCCCGCTCGATCAACCGACGCTGAAAAGGCTGGTGCATTTGGTGTATGATGTGCGCCGCGATGACGCACCGCTGCGTAAAGTCGCCGGGATACCGGGTGAGTTCGATAAACTGCGCAAAAACTATCTTGAGCGCCGTGAATGGTCATCTCTGTATGTAATTTGTGATGACGCCAGTGCGGCATCATTGCTGTGTAAACTGGGTTTTAACGCCGTTCATCATCCGGCACGTTAATCTCTTCTTCATGCTCTCTGCTGTAACATTGGCAGGGAGCTTTGCTATTTCTGGAGTAAACCACCATGTCTGAAGGCTGGAACATTGCCGTCCTGGGCGCAACTGGCGCTGTGGGCGAAGCCCTGCTTGAAACGCTGGCTGAACGTCAGTTCCCGGTTGGGGAAATTTATGCACTGGCACGTAACGAAAGCGCAGGCGAACAACTGCGCTTTGGTGGTAAAACAATCACCGTGCAGGATGCCGCTGAATTCGACTGGACGCAGGCGCAGCTGGCATTTTTTGTCGCAGGCAAAGAAGCTACCGCTGCCTGGGTTGAAGAAGCGACCAACTCAGGTTGCCTGGTGATCGACAGCAGCGGACTGTTTGCTCTCGAACCCGACGTACCGCTGGTGGTGCCGGAAGTAAACCCGTTTGTACTGACCGATTACCGCAACCGGAATGTCATCGCCGTACCAGACAGTCTGACCAGCCAGCTGCTGGCGGCACTGAAACCGTTAATCGATCAGGGCGGTTTGTCGCGTATCAGTGTTACCAGCCTGATTTCAGCCTCCGCCCAGGGCAAAAAAGCGGTCGATGCGTTAGCGGGGCAGAGTGCGAAATTGCTCAACGGCATTCCGATTGACGAAGAAGATTTCTTCGGTCGTCAACTGGCGTTCAATATGCTGCCGTTGTTGCCGGATAGCGAAGGTAGCGTGCGTGAAGAACGTCGTATCGTTGACGAAGTACGCAAAATCCTGCAGGACGAAGGGCTGATGATTTCGGCAAGCGTCGTCCAGGCACCGGTATTCTACGGTCATGCCCAGATGGTCAACTTTGAAGCACTGCGTCCGCTGGCGGCAGAAGAAGCGCGTGATGCGTTTGCTCAGGGCGAAGATATTGTGCTCTCTGAAGAGAACGAATTCCCGACTCAGGTAGGGGATGCTTCGGGTACGCCGCATCTTTCTGTTGGCTGCGTGCGTAATGACTACGGTATGCCGGAGCAAGTCCAGTTCTGGTCGGTGGCCGATAACGTTCGCTTTGGCGGCGCGCTGATGGCAGTAAAAATCGCCGAGAAACTGGTGCAGGAGTATCTGTACTAATGTCCGACCAGCAACAACCGCCAGTTTATAAAATTGCGCTGGGCATTGAGTACGACGGCAGTAAGTATTACGGCTGGCAACGGCAGAATGAAGTCCGCAGTGTGCAGGAGAAGCTGGAAAAGGCGCTCTCCCAGGTGGCGAACGAACCCATTACCGTCTTCTGCGCCGGGCGTACTGACGCTGGTGTACACGGTACCGGGCAGGTAGTGCATTTCGAAACGACCGCGCAGCGCAAAGACGCGGCGTGGACCTTGGGCGTAAATGCGAATTTACCTGGTGACATCGCCGTGCGTTGGGTTAAAGCTGTACCTGATGATTTTCATGCCCGATTTAGCGCCACGGCTCGCCGTTATCGCTACATCATCTACAATCATCGGCTGCGCCCGGCGGTACTGAGTAAAGGGGTAACCCATTTTTACGAACCGCTGGACGCTGAACGGATGCATCGGGCTGCGCAATGCTTGCTGGGCGAGAATGATTTCACCTCGTTCCGTGCGGTGCAGTGCCAGTCCCGAACCCCGTGGCGCAACGTTATGCATATTAATGTCACGCGTCACGGTCCTTATGTGGTGGTAGATATCAAAGCGAATGCCTTTGTACATCATATGGTCAGGAATATTGTCGGCAGCCTGATGGAAGTCGGTGCCCACAACCAGCCGGAGAGCTGGATAGCAGAGTTGCTGGCGGCAAAGGACAGAACGCTGGCGGCAGCAACGGCAAAAGCGGAAGGGCTGTATCTGGTCGCGGTGGATTACCCTGACCGGTATGATCTTCCAAAACCGCCAATGGGCCCGCTATTTCTGGCGGACTAACGAGAATAACGCTCGGAACATTTCAGGCTGTAGCCAACGTAGTTACAGCCTGAAAGATGACGAGTACAAGGCATAGGCAAATATGGACCTGATTTATTTCCTCATCGATTTTATCCTGCACATTGACGTGCATCTGGCAGAGCTGGTCGCGGAGTACGGCGTCTGGGTTTATGCCATTCTGTTTTTGATTCTGTTCTGCGAAACGGGGCTGGTGGTAACGCCATTCCTGCCTGGTGATTCGTTGCTGTTTGTTGCAGGTGCATTGGCGTCACTGGAAACTAACGATCTCAATGTCCATATGATGGTCGTGCTGATGTTGATTGCCGCTATTGTCGGTGACGCAGTGAACTACACCATTGGACGGTTATTTGGTGACAAACTGTTCAGTAATCCAGATTCGAAAATCTTTCGTCGCAGTTATCTTGATAAGACTCATCAGTTTTACGAGAGACATGGCGGCAAAACGATTATTCTCGCCCGTTTTGTACCGATCGTCAGAACGTTCGCGCCGTTTGTTGCGGGAATGGGCCACATGTCGTACCGTCATTTCGCCGCTTATAACGTGATCGGCGCACTGTTGTGGGTACTGATTTTTACCTACGCGGGTTATTTCTTCGGCACGCTCCCCTTCATTCAGAGCAACCTTAAGCTGATGATTGTTGGCATTATTTTTGTTTCAATATTGCCTGGGGTTTTCGAATTTATTCGTCACAAACGCGCTGCGGCACGCGCCGCAAAATAAAAAGTAACTCCGCGGTTCGACCACTTTTTTATCCAAAGTTTCGGGCTGTTATGTTTTAATGTGCAACATTCATGGTCTGTTGGGGGCAAAAATGGCATTATGCGTCCCCAAAGATAAAACTGGCATCGAACCAGGTTCAGACAGAAAGGTCCCTAATGAGCTGGATTGAACGAATTAAAAGCAACATTACTCCCACCCGCAAGGCGAGCATTCCTGAAGGGGTGTGGACTAAGTGTGATAGCTGCGGTCAGGTTTTATACCGCGCTGAGCTGGAACGTAATCTTGAGGTCTGTCCGAAGTGTGACCATCACATGCGTATGACAGCGCGTAATCGCCTGCATAGCCTGTTAGATGAAGGAAGCCTTGTGGAGCTGGGTAGCGAGCTTGAGCCGAAAGATGTGCTGAAGTTTCGTGACTCCAAGAAGTATAAAGACCGTCTGGCATCTGCGCAGAAAGAAACTGGCGAAAAAGATGCGCTGGTGGTGATGAAAGGCACTCTGTATGGAATGCCGGTTGTCGCTGCGGCATTCGAGTTCGCCTTTATGGGCGGTTCAATGGGGTCTGTTGTGGGTGCACGTTTCGTGCGTGCCGTTGAGCAGGCGCTGGAAGATAACTGCCCACTGATCTGCTTCTCCGCCTCTGGTGGCGCACGTATGCAGGAAGCACTGATGTCGCTGATGCAGATGGCGAAAACCTCTGCGGCACTGGCAAAAATGCAGGAGCGCGGCTTGCCGTACATCTCCGTGCTGACCGACCCGACGATGGGCGGTGTTTCTGCAAGTTTCGCCATGCTGGGCGATCTCAACATCGCTGAACCGAAAGCGTTAATCGGCTTTGCCGGTCCGCGTGTTATCGAACAGACCGTTCGCGAAAAACTGCCGCCTGGATTCCAGCGCAGTGAATTCCTGATCGAGAAAGGCGCGATCGACATGATCGTCCGTCGTCCGGAAATGCGCCTGAAACTGGCGAGCATTCTGGCGAAGTTGATGAATCTGCCAGCGCCGAATCCTGAAGCGCCGCGTGAAGGCGTAGTGGTACCCCCGGTACCGGATCAGGAACCTGAGGCCTGATAACTGATAAGGGCAGGGCCACTGGCTCTGCCCTTTTGCTATGCTCACCGTAACGAATCAGCGGATACCATGATTATCAAACGCACTCCTCAAGCCGCGTCGCCTCTGGCTTCGTGGCTTTCTTATCTGGAAAACCTGCACAGTAAAACTATCGATCTCGGCCTTGAGCGCGTGAGCCAGGTCGCGGCGCGTCTTGGCGTTCTGAAACCAGCGCCATTTGTGTTTACCGTTGCGGGTACGAATGGCAAAGGCACCACCTGCCGTACGCTGGAGTCGATTCTGATGGCGGCAGGGTACAAAGTGGGCGTCTACAGTTCACCGCATCTGGTGCGTTATACCGAGCGCGTACGTGTGCAGGGCCAGGAATTGCCGGAATCGGCCCACACCGCCTCTTTTGCGGAGATTGAATCGGCACGCGGTGATATTTCCCTGACCTATTTCGAGTACGGTACGCTGTCGGCGTTGTGGCTGTTCAAGCAGGCACAACTTGACGTGGTGATTCTGGAAGTAGGGCTGGGCGGTCGTCTGGACGCAACCAATATTGTCGATGCCGATGTCGCGGTAGTAACCAGTATTGCGCTGGATCATACCGACTGGCTGGGTCCAGATCGCGAAAGTATTGGTCGCGAGAAAGCAGGCATCTTCCGCAGCGAAAAACCGGCAATTGTCGGTGAGCCGGAAATGCCTTCTACCATTGCTGATGTGGCACAGGAAAAAGGTGCACTGTTACAACGTCGGGGCGTTGAGTGGAACTATTCCGTCACCGATCATGACTGGGCGTTTAGCGATGCTCACGGCACGCTGGAAAATCTGCCGTTGCCGCTTGTCCCGCAACCGAATGCCGCAACGGCGCTGGCGGCACTGCGTGCCAGCGGGCTGGAAGTCAGTGAAAATGCCATTCGCGACGGGATTGCCAGCGCAATTTTGCCGGGACGTTTCCAGATTGTGAGCGAGTCGCCACGCGTTATTTTTGATGTCGCGCATAATCCACATGCGGCGGAATATCTCACCGGGCGTATGAAAGCGCTACCGAAAAACGGGCGCGTGCTGGCGGTTATCGGTATGCTACATGATAAAGATATTGCCGGAACTCTGGCCTGGTTGAAAAGCGTGGTTGATGACTGGTATTGTGCGCCACTGGAAGGGCCGCGCGGTGCCACGGCAGAACAACTGCTTGAGCATTTGGGTAACGGCAAATCATTTGATAGCGTTGCGCAGGCATGGGATGCCGCAATGGCGGACGCTAAAGCGGAAGACACCGTGCTGGTGTGTGGTTCTTTCCACACTGTCGCACATGTCATGGAAGTGATTGACGCGAGGAGAAGCGGTGGCAAGTAAGTTTCAGAATCGGTTAGTGGGCACGATCGTGCTGGTGGCGCTGGGGGTGATTGTACTTCCAGGGCTGCTGGACGGGCAGAAAAAACATTATCAGGATGAGTTCGCGGCTATCCCGCTGGTGCCGAAAGCGGGCGATCGCGATGAGCCTGATATGATGCCAGCCGCCACCCAGGCGTTGCCGACGCAGCCGCCGGAAGGCGCAGCGGAAGAGGTGCGGGCAGGTGATGCCGCAGCACCGTCGCTCGATCCGACCACTATTGCAGCCAATAACACCGAGTTTGAACCGGAACCTGCACCGGTCGCCCCACCGAAGCCGAAACCGGTGGAGCCGCCTAAACCGAAGGTTGAAGCACCACCTGCGCCGAAGCCAGAACCGAAGCCGGTCGTGGAAGAAAAAGCAGCGCCAACGGGTAAAGCCTATGTTGTGCAACTGGGTGCGCTGAAAAATGCCGATAAAGTGAATGAGATTGTCGGTAAGCTGCGCGGTGCCGGTTATCGGGTTTATACGTCGCCATCCACGCCAGTGCAGGGTAAAATTACCCGTATTCTGGTTGGGCCGGATGCCTCGAAAGATAAGCTGAAAGGTTCGCTGGGTGAGTTGAAGCAACTTTCTGGCTTAAGTGGCGTGGTAATGGGCTATACGCCGAATTAATACAGTCTTGCCTGATGCGACGCTGGCGCGTCTTATCAGGCCTGGGCAGTGTTAGAACCGTAGGTCGGATAAGGCGTTTACGCCGCATCCGACACGCATTGCACGATGCCGCAAAGGCATAAAAAGTCGATGGCGTTGAATATTTTTTCAGCGCCATTTTTATTGATGCGCGGGAAGGAAATCCCTACGCAAACGTTTTCTTTTTCTGTTAGAATGCGCCCCGAACAGGATGACAGGGCGTAAAATCGTGGGACACATATGGTCTGGATTGATTACGCCATAATCGCGGTGATTGCTTTTTCCTCTCTGGTTAGCCTGATCCGCGGCTTTGTTCGTGAAGCGTTATCGCTGGTGACATGGGGTTGTGCTTTCTTTGTTGCCAGTCATTACTACACTTACCTGTCAGTCTGGTTTACGGGCTTTGAAGACGAACTGGTTCGAAATGGAATTGCCATCGCGGTACTGTTTATCGCTACCCTGATCGTTGGTGCTATCGTGAACTTCGTGATAGGCCAGTTGGTGGAGAAAACGGGGTTGTCAGGCACCGATCGGGTGCTGGGCGTCTGTTTCGGTGCGTTGCGCGGTGTGTTGATTGTTGCCGCCATTCTCTTCTTTCTCGACTCCTTTACCGGGGTGTCGAAAAGCGAAGACTGGAGCAAATCACAGCTGATCCCGCAGTTCAGTTTTATCATCAGATGGTTTTTTGATTATCTGCAAAGCTCGTCAAGTTTCTTGCCCAGAGCGTAAGTGCTCTGAGATGTGGCTTAACGAGGAAAAAGACGTATGTGCGGTATTGTCGGTATCGCCGGTGTTATGCCGGTTAACCAGTCGATTTATGATGCCTTAACGGTGCTTCAGCATCGCGGTCAGGATGCCGCCGGCATCATCACCATAGATGCCAATAACTGCTTCCGTTTGCGTAAAGCGAACGGGCTGGTGAGCGATGTATTTGAAGCTCGCCATATGCAGCGTTTGCAGGGCAATATGGGCATTGGTCATGTGCGTTACCCTACGGCTGGCAGCTCCAGCGCCTCTGAAGCGCAGCCGTTTTACGTTAACTCTCCGTATGGCATTACGCTTGCCCACAACGGCAATCTGACCAACGCTCACGAGTTGCGTAAAAAATTGTTTGAAGAAAAACGCCGCCACATCAACACCACTTCCGACTCGGAAATTCTGCTTAATATCTTCGCTAGCGAGCTGGACAACTTCCGCCACTACCCGCTGGAAGCCGACAATATTTTCGCTGCCATTGCTGCCACAAACCGCTTAATCCGCGGCGCATATGCCTGTGTGGCGATGATTATCGGCCACGGTATGGTTGCTTTCCGCGATCCAAACGGGATTCGTCCGCTGGTACTGGGAAAACGTGATATTGACGAGAACCGTACAGAATATATGGTCGCTTCCGAAAGCGTAGCGCTCGATACGCTGGGCTTTGATTTCCTGCGTGACGTCGCGCCGGGCGAAGCGATTTACATCACTGAAGAAGGGCAGTTGTTTACCCGTCAATGTGCTGACAATCCGGTCAGCAATCCGTGCCTGTTTGAGTATGTATACTTTGCTCGCCCGGACTCGTTCATCGACAAAATTTCCGTTTACAGCGCGCGTGTGAATATGGGCACGAAACTGGGCGAGAAAATTGCCCGCGAATGGGAAGATCTGGATATCGACGTGGTGATCCCGATCCCAGAAACCTCGTGTGATATCGCGCTGGAAATTGCTCGTATTCTGGGCAAACCGTACCGCCAGGGCTTCGTTAAAAACCGCTATGTTGGCCGCACCTTTATCATGCCGGGCCAGCAGCTGCGTCGTAAGTCCGTGCGCCGTAAACTGAATGCCAACCGCGCCGAGTTCCGCGATAAAAACGTCCTGCTGGTCGACGACTCCATCGTCCGTGGCACCACTTCTGAGCAGATTATCGAGATGGCACGCGAAGCCGGAGCGAAGAAAGTGTACCTCGCTTCTGCGGCACCGGAAATTCGCTTCCCGAACGTTTATGGTATTGATATGCCGAGCGCCACGGAACTGATCGCTCACGGTCGCGAAGTTGATGAAATTCGCCAGATCATCGGTGCTGACGGGTTGATTTTCCAGGATCTGAACGATCTGATCGACGCCGTTCGCGCTGAAAATCCGGATATCCAGCAGTTTGAATGCTCGGTGTTCAACGGCGTCTACGTCACCAAAGATGTTGATCAGGGCTACCTCGATTTCCTCGATACGTTACGTAATGATGACGCCAAAGCAGTGCAACGTCAGAACGAAGTGGAAAATCTCGAAATGCATAACGAAGGATGATGCCTTCGCTGAGGGTGCCGGTCTGGCACCCTGACTTGCAACTCCCGCCGAAATACTGCAAAGTCTGCCTGCAAGTCTGACAGGGCAACTATTTATGAAACGACTCATTGTAGGCATCAGCGGTGCCAGCGGCGCGATTTATGGCGTGCGCTTATTACAGGTTCTGCGCGATGTCACAGATATCGAAACGCATCTGGTGATGAGCCAGGCGGCGCGCCAGACCTTATCCCTCGAAACGGATTTTTCCCTGCGCGAAGTGCAGGCATTAGCTGATGTCACGCACGATGCGCGCGATATTTCCGCCAGCATCTCTTCCGGTTCTTTCCAGACGCTGGGGATGGTGATTTTACCCTGTTCAATCAAAACCCTTTCCGGCATTGTCCATAGCTATACTGATGGCTTACTGACCCGTGCGGCAGATGTGGTGCTGAAAGAGCGTCGCCCGTTGGTGCTCTGCGTGCGTGAAACACCATTGCACTTAGGCCATCTGCGTTTAATGACTCAGGCGGCAGAAATCGGTGCGGTGATTATGCCTCCCGTTCCGGCGTTTTATCATCGCCCGCAATCCCTTGATGATGTGATAAATCAGACGGTTAATCGTGTTCTTGACCAGTTTGCAATAACCCTTCCTGAAGATCTCTTTGCCCGCTGGCAGGGCGCATAACTCCGCTGTTGCCCTGTTTCAGGGCAATTTTGCAACCGCGATCAAATCCTCGACATTTTGTTTCTGCCATTCAATCGAAACGCTGCGATTCAACCGCTATACCTGCTATCTTCAACTTCAGGACAATAATGCAACGTCTTATTAACATATTTAACGTTGAATGTTACTGTTGTCGTCAAGATGGCATAAGACCTGCATGAAAGAGCCTGCAAACACACAACACAATACACAACATAAAAAAGCCATTTTCACTTGAGGGTTATGTATGAAGAAGTCGATTCTCGCTCTGTCTTTGTTAGTCGGTCTCTCCACAGCGGCTTCCAGCTATGCGGCGCTACCGGAGACGGTACGTATCGGAACCGATACCACCTACGCACCGTTCTCATCGAAAGATGCTAAAGGTGATTTTGTTGGCTTTGATATCGATCTCGGTAACGAGATGTGCAAACGGATGCAGGTGAAATGTACCTGGGTTGCCAGTGACTTTGACGCGCTGATCCCCTCACTGAAAGCGAAAAAAATCGACGCCATTATTTCGTCGCTTTCCATTACCGATAAACGTCAGCAGGAGATTGCCTTCTCCGACAAGCTGTACGCCGCAGATTCTCGTTTGATTGCTGCCAAAGGTTCACCGATTCAGCCAACGCTGGATTCACTGAAAGGTAAACATGTTGGTGTGCTGCAGGGATCAACCCAGGAAGCTTACGCTAACGAGACCTGGCGTAGCAAAGGCGTGGATGTGGTGGCCTATGCCAACCAGGATTTGGTCTATTCCGATCTGGCTGCAGGACGTCTGGATGCTGCGTTACAAGATGAAGTTGCTGCCAGCGAAGGATTCCTCAAGCAACCTGCTGGTAAAGATTTCGCCTTTGCTGGCTCATCAGTAAAAGACAAAAAATACTTCGGTGATGGCACCGGTGTAGGGCTACGTAAAGATGATGCTGAACTGACGGCTGCCTTCAATAAGGCGCTTGGCGAGCTGCGTCAGGACGGCACCTACGACAAGATGGCGAAAAAGTATTTCGACTTTAATGTCTACGGTGACTGATACGTCGCTGGGAAGCTGTACCTGATGGAATGATCATCATGGTGCACGCCAGGTTTGTTGCACTATCGTGGTGCATTGAAATGCATACTTAAGCATTTTTAATGAAAAATAATACGTCTAACGGGGCGGGATATTTTGCCTTGATGGTCAATTTTATGGCACGATAAGTGTAACAAACCTGTAAATATTCCCTATAAAAAGACTGTCAGTTGAGGACATTATGAAAAAACTGGTGCTATCGCTCTCTCTGGTTCTGGCCTTCTCCAGCGCAACTGCGGCATTTGCTGCGATTCCGCAAAACATCCGCATCGGTACCGACCCGACCTATGCGCCATTTGAATCAAAAAATTCACAAGGCGAACTGGTTGGCTTCGATATCGATCTGGCAAAGGAATTATGCAAACGCATCAATACGCAATGTACGTTTGTCGAAAATCCGCTGGATGCGTTAATCCCGTCCTTAAAAGCGAAGAAGATTGACGCCATCATGTCATCGCTTTCCATTACGGAAAAACGTCAGCAAGAAATTGCCTTCACCGACAAACTGTACGCTGCCGATTCTCGTCTGGTGGTGGCGAAAAATTCCGACATTCAGCCGACAGTCGAGTCGCTGAAAGGCAAGCGGGTAGGCGTATTGCAGGGCACCACCCAGGAGACGTTCGGTAACGAACACTGGGCACCAAAAGGCATTGAAATCGTCTCGTATCAGGGGCAGGACAACATTTATTCTGACCTGACTGCCGGACGTATTGATGCCGCGTTCCAGGATGAGGTCGCTGCCAGCGAAGGTTTCCTCAAACAACCTGTCGGTAAAGATTACAAATTCGGTGGCCCGTCTGTTAAAGATGAAAAACTGTTTGGTGTAGGGACCGGCATGGGCCTGCGTAAAGAAGATAACGAACTGCGCGAGGCACTGAACAAAGCCTTTGCCGAAATGCGCGCTGACGGTACTTACGAGAAATTAGCGAAAAAGTACTTCGATTTTGATGTTTATGGCGGTTAATCGCCATCGGTGAAAGAAAGCCCGCTCCCTTCGGGTAACCGGAGGGAGACAAGAGGCGGTAATTCACCACACACGACAGGACAGGCAGCATGTTGTATGGGTTTTCAGGTGTTATTTTACAGGGTGCGCTCGTCACGCTGGAGCTGGCTATCAGCTCTGTAGTGCTCGCTGTAATCATCGGTTTAATTGGCGCTGGCGGTAAGCTCTCGCAAAATCGGCTTTCGGGGCTGATTTTCGAAGGGTACACCACGCTGATTCGTGGCGTGCCGGACTTAGTGTTGATGCTGCTGATTTTCTACGGTTTGCAGATTGCGCTAAACACGGTGACGGAGGCGATGGGCGTCGGGCAGATTGATATCGATCCGATGGTCGCTGGTATTATCACTCTCGGTTTTATCTACGGTGCTTATTTTACCGAAACGTTCCGTGGTGCTTTTATGGCAGTGCCGAAAGGACATATAGAGGCGGCGACGGCGTTCGGTTTTACTCGTGGGCAAGTGTTTCGGCGGATCATGTTTCCGGCGATGATGCGTTACGCCCTGCCAGGCATTGGCAACAACTGGCAGGTGATCCTCAAATCTACCGCACTGGTTTCGTTACTCGGCCTGGAAGATGTGGTCAAAGCCACCCAACTGGCAGGCAAAAGTACCTGGGAACCGTTCTATTTCGCCATCGTCTGTGGCGTGATTTACCTGGTTTTCACCACTGTTTCCAATGGTGTGCTGCTGTTCCTTGAGCGCCGCTACTCCGTGGGTGTGAAGAGGGCTGACCTGTGATCGAAATCTTACATGAATACTGGAAACCGCTGCTGTGGACCGACGGTTATCGCTTTACTGGTGTGGCGATCACTCTGTGGCTGCTTATTTTGTCGGTAGTGATAGGCGGAGTCCTGGCGCTGTTTCTGGCGATTGGTCGTGTCTCCAGTAATAAATACATCCAGTTTCCAATCTGGTTATTTACCTATATTTTTCGCGGTACGCCGCTGTATGTTCAGTTGCTGGTGTTCTATTCCGGCATGTACACGCTTGAGATTGTTAAGGGAACCGAATTCCTTAACGCTTTCTTCCGCAGTGGCCTGAACTGTACCGTGCTGGCGCTGACGCTTAACACCTGCGCTTACACTACCGAGATTTTTGCTGGGGCAATCCGTTCGGTTCCGCATGGGGAAATTGAAGCCGCCAGAGCCTATGGCTTCTCGACTTTTAAAATGTATCGTTGCATTATTTTGCCTTCTGCGCTGCGTATTGCGTTACCGGCATACAGCAACGAAGTGATCCTGATGCTGCACTCTACTGCGCTGGCGTTTACGGCCACTGTGCCGGATCTGCTGAAAATAGCCCGCGATATTAACGCCGCCACGTATCAACCTTTTACCGCCTTCGGCATTGCCGCGGTGCTCTATTTAATCATCTCTTATGTCCTGATCAGCCTCTTTCGCAGAGCGGAAAAACGCTGGTTGCAGCATGTGAAACCTTCTTCAACGCACTGAGAATACGATGTCCGAGAATAAATTAAACGTTATCGATTTGCACAAACGCTACGGCGAACATGAAGTGCTGAAAGGGGTCTCACTGCAAGCGAATGCCGGAGATGTAATAAGCATCATCGGATCGTCGGGATCGGGGAAAAGTACCTTTCTGCGCTGCATTAACTTCCTCGAAAAACCGAGTGAAGGGTCGATCGTGGTCAATGGCCAGACGATCAATCTGGTGCGCGACAAAGACGGTCAACTCAAAGTCGCCGATAAAAATCAACTGCGCTTACTGCGCACACGCCTGACGATGGTATTCCAGCACTTCAATCTCTGGAGCCATATGACGGTGCTGGAAAACGTCATGGAAGCGCCGATTCAGGTGTTGGGCCTGAGCAAGCAGGAAGCGCGCGAGCGGGCGGTCAAGTATCTGGCAAAAGTCGGGATAGACGAACGTGCGCAGGGGAAATATCCGGTGCATCTTTCCGGCGGTCAGCAACAGCGTGTTTCTATCGCGCGGGCGCTGGCGATGGAACCGGAAGTTTTACTGTTTGATGAACCTACCTCGGCGCTCGATCCTGAACTGGTAGGCGAAGTGTTACGTATTATGCAGCAACTGGCAGAAGAGGGGAAAACCATGGTGGTAGTGACTCACGAAATGGGCTTTGCTCGCCATGTTTCTACTCACGTCATTTTCCTCCATCAGGGGAAAATAGAAGAAGAGGGCGCGCCGGAGCAGTTATTTGGCAACCCGCAAAGCCCTCGTCTGCAACAGTTCCTTAAGGGATCGCTGAAATAATTTCCTCTCCGGTGGCTAACGCTGCCGGAGTATTTTCATGGGGAATTTGTGAGTCAGCTTCCGCTGAAATGTAAAAGTTGCAGTCCGCTAAAAATACTTCTGAATTCGCTGTCCAAAGATAAAAACTGCCTGCTGCATTGGGTGTTAATCGTGGTTATTGTCGCGTCATCTTAAATTTGAGGGGTGACGGAACGCCATGACAATATCGACAACTTCCACGCCGCATGATGCGGTATTTAAATCTTTTTTACGCCATCCAGACACCGCGCGGGATTTTATTGATATTCATCTTCCCGCGCCGCTTCGCAAACTGTGTGATTTAACGACGCTTAAACTAGAACCAAACAGTTTTATTGATGAAGACCTGCGGCAATATTATTCCGACCTCTTGTGGTCTGTGAAAACGCAGGAGGGAGTGGGTTATATTTATGTAGTGATAGAGCACCAAAGTAAGCCGGAAGAATTAATGGCTTTTCGCATGATGCGTTATTCCATTGCGGCAATGCAAAACCATCTTGATGCGGGCTATAAAGAGCTTCCATTGGTGATCCCGATGCTGTTTTATCATGGTTGCAGAAGTCCTTATCCTTATTCACTCTGCTGGCTTGATGAATTTGCCGAGCCTGCTATAGCCCGCAAAATATATTCATCAGCGTTTCCGTTGGTGGATATTACCGTGGTGCCGGATGACGAGATTATGCAACACCGCAAAATGGCGCTGTTGGAGTTAATTCAGAAACATATTCGTCAGCGCGATCTGTTGGGATTAGTCGACCAAATTGTTTCGCTGCTAGTTACAGGGAACACTAATGACAGACAGCTAAAAGCCCTGTTTAATTACGTATTACAAACAGGGGATGCCCAGCGTTTTCGTGCATTTATTGGTGAGATAGCGGAACGCGCACCACAAGAAAAGGAGAAACTGATGACCATTGCTGACAGATTACGTGAAGAAGGCGCAATGCAGGGCAAACACGAAGAAGCCCTGCGTATTGCTCAGGAGATGCTGGATAGAGGTTTAGACAGAGAGTTAGTCATGATGGTGACCCGACTTTCACCAGACGATCTTATCGCGCAAAGCCACTAATCCTGTAACACCGGGAGTTAACTGGCGGATGTTTGCTGTAAACCACATCAGCGAACGACATCCGCCAGCGCCTCTTCTAAATCGTACCAGCGAAACGCAAAACCCGCTTCTTCCAGCCGTTTAGGCAGCGCGCGTTGTCCACCTAATACCAGTACTGAAGATTCGCCCATTAACAGTCGAATGGCGGTCGCGGGGACGCGCAAAATGGCCGGGCGATGCAGCGCATGACCGAGCGCATGGGCAAATTGTTCATTGCGTACCGGGTAGGGCGAAACCATATTAAATGGCCCGCGCAGCTCGTTATCCAGCAGCCAGAGAATACCGTTGACCATATCATCAATATGAATCCAGGCCAGATACTGCCGACCAGAGCCAATCGGCCCGCCCAGGCCAAGACGAAACGGCGGCAGCATTTTACCGAGAATACCGCCATCCGGTGCCAGCACTACACCGGTACGCAGCAGGCACACTCGCGTTTTGTCACTTTGCGCCCGGCAGGCAATTTCTTCCCAGCGGGCGCAGAGTTTATGGGTAAATTCGTTATGCGGCGGTTCCTCTTCGGTAACCACCACTTCACCTAAGTCGCCATAATAGCCCGTTGCCGAGCCGGAAATGAGTACCGACGGCGGCGTGTCGCTGGCATTAATCAAATCGACCAGTTTTTGCGTGATATTCCAGCGGCTTTGGCAGAGACGCTCTTTTTGCTCGTGAGTCCAGCGTTTATCAGCAATCGGTTCTCCGGCCAGGTTGATTACCGCATCAACGCCGTTGAGGTTGCTTTGAGCGGCTAGCCCTTGCCATAGCGTCACCCGAGGGCCGAGAACGGAACTGGCTTTCTGTGGGTTACGCGTCACTACCGTGATTTGATGGCCCAGCTCCAGCAAACGCGGAATCAAATGGCGACCAATTAATCCCGTCCCTCCGGTGATCACTATGTTCATGCAGCCTCCCGATATGGCGGTTAACGCTGCCAGCTTAAGGTCATGGATACCGAATCGGCGTAGCGCAGCGCGTGCAGTTTATCGATCTCCACTTCAGCATACGTCACCCAGTGATGTTCACGTGCGATATCGAGCACATCCTGAGTTAATTTTTCCAACAAAGAGAAACGGTTATTCTCTACATGCTGAATAATGTTTTTCGTTACGGTGCGATAATTCAGCGCATCGTTGATATCTTCGCTAGTGCGCGCTTTATCGGCGGGGTAGTGGATCGTCACATTGATAACAATATCCTGACGGTTGTTAATTTCTTCTTCCTTAATTCCGATAAACGTACGTAAACGAAGGTTCTTTATACGAATAATAGCGGCAGGTTGTGCCATTGCAGGTTCCCCGTTGTTTTACTTAGGATGAAATAATACACGAGAACCTGTTTCTGTTAACTATCCGAACGCTCATCACCGAGTTGTGCTTTTAGCAGTGCCTGCCCGGTGGCAGGGCGCGAACGGATCCGCTCATGCCAGTTCTTGACTGCCGGATACATTGCGAGGTCAATTCGCTGGCGAGTCCAGGCATTAACCCACGGCCAGCAGGCAATATCCGCAATGCTGTAGTTCTCGCCTCCCAGCCAGGGCGAGTTTTCCAGCCGCTTGTTCAGTACATGGTAAAGACGCTGAGTTTCAACCTGATAACGTTCAATAGCGTAAGGAATGGTTTGGGGGGCTGCGTGATTAAAATGATGATTTTGCCCAAGCATCGGCCCCAGTCCGCCTACCTGCCAGAATAACCACTGTAATGTGGCGGCGCGCTCACGCGTTTCATGACTCAAAAAGAGTCCTGTTTTCTCAGCCAGATACAACAAAATGGCACCAGACTCAAAGAGGCTTAACGGTTCGCCGCCATCGGCAGGAGAATGATCAACAATTGCCGGAATTTTGTTGTTGGGCGAAATGCGCAAAAATTCCGGACGAAACTGACCGCCTTTCCCCAGGTCTACCTTAATCAAGCGATAATCAAGCTCTGCTTCTTCGAGAAACAGCGTAATTTTGTGACCATTGGGTGTCGGGGCGAAATAGAGATCGATCATTGCAGCTCCGGTTGTTTAATCATCTGAACACCACAAGTATAGAAAGCGCGGCGAATTACGTGAGTATTCGTCACGTGACAGTGACAAAAAGGCTCTATAGTTTGATAGCCAGCCCCCTTTATTGCCGAGGACATAATGAGTAAACCCGCTATCACGCTTTGGTCAGATGCCCACTTTTTCTCCCCTTATGTGTTATCCGCCTGGGTGGCGTTGCAGGAAAAAGGCCTGTCGTTTCATATCAAGACCATCGACCTCGACAGCGGTGAACATTTGCAGCCGACGTGGCAAGGTTACGGTCAGACACGCCGTGTGCCGTTATTACAAATCGATGATTTTGAGTTGAGTGAATCTTCTGCCATTGCGGAGTATCTGGAAGATCGATTTGCGCCACCGACCTGGGAACGTATTTATCCGCTTGATTTAGAAAATCGTGCGCGTGCACGACAGATTCAGGCCTGGCTGCGCAGCGATCTGATGCCCATCCGCGAAGAGCGTCCGACGGATGTTGTCTTTGCGGGGGCGAAAAAAGCGCCACTAACGGCCGAGGGAAAAGCCAGTGCAGAGAAACTGTTTGCGATGGCAGAACATTTGTTAGTACTGGGTCAGCCGAATTTATTTGGTGAATGGTGCATTGCTGATACTGATCTGGCGCTAATGATTAACCGCCTGGTACTACATGGCGATGAGGTGCCAGAACGCCTGGTGGATTATGCGACATTCCAGTGGCAGCGAGCGTCTGTCCAGCGTTTTATTGCACTTTCGGCGAAGCAATCTGGCTGATAGCAACGACAGAATCCAGTATCATAGCTTACGTTTTTTCGACGAGGAGTGAGTGATGAAACTGATGTTTGCATCGGACATTCATGGGTCGTTACCGGCGACGGAACGTGTTCTGGAGTTGTTTGCCCAAAGCGGTGCCCAGTGGCTGGTGATCCTTGGCGACGTGTTGAATCACGGCCCGCGTAATGCTTTACCGGAGGGTTACGCGCCAGCCAAAGTCGCTGAACGGCTTAATGAAGTGGCACATAAGGTTATCGCTGTGCGCGGCAACTGCGACAGCGAAGTGGATCAAATGCTGCTGCATTTCCCGATAACCGCGCCGTGGCAACAGGTATTACTGGAAAAACAACGTCTGTTTTTGACGCATGGTCATCTTTTTGGCCCGGAAAATCTACCTGCTTTAAACCAGAACGATGTGCTGGTGTACGGTCATACCCATCTGCCAGTGGCAGAACAGCGGGGGGAGATTTTCCATTTCAACCCCGGCTCGGTGAGTATTCCGAAAGGCGGTAATCCGGCGAGTTATGGCATGCTGGATAATGACGTACTTAGTGTAATCGCACTCAATGATCAAAGTATCATTGCGCAGGTCGCGATTAATCCGTAATTTACCCACAACTCAAAATGCGCCGTAAGAGCGCCAGAAAAAGAAGGTTTCCTGATAATGGAACAGCGTCGTTTGGCAAGTACTGAATGGGTGGATATTGTCAATGAAGAGAACGAAGTCATTGCACAAGCCAGCCGGGAACAAATGCGGGCACAGTGTCTGCGTCATCGTGCAACTTACATCGTCGTGCATGATGGCATGGGCAAAATTCTGGTCCAGCGTCGTACCGAGACAAAAGACTTTTTACCCGGCATGTTAGATGCGACCGCAGGCGGTGTGGTTCAGGCCGATGAGCAACTGCTGGAATCCGCGCGTCGCGAAGCGGAAGAAGAGTTGGGCATTGCCGGTGTCCCCTTTGCCGAGCACGGGCAGTTCTATTTCGAAGATAAAAATTGCCGTGTCTGGGGCGCATTGTTCAGCTGCGTCTCTCACGGTCCCTTCGCACTACAGGAAGATGAAGTCAGTGAAGTTTGCTGGCTGACGCCGGAAGAAATCACCGCACGCTGCGATGAGTTCACTCCAGACTCGCTGAAAGCGCTAGCGTTGTGGATGAAGCGCAATGCCAAAAATGAAGCCGTAGAGACTGAAACGGCAGAATGAAAAAAGAGCCGCAATTGCGGCTCTTAACATTTTTAGTGGTAGCCCATCAACTGAGCGCCGATCACTACGACGCTGGACATAATAAACAGCAGTCCAAGTAGGGTCGCGCCCACCTTCAGCCAGTTACGGAAGTCCACCCTGCACACACCGAGCGTTGCCATTAACGACGCTGAGGTTGGGTAAATGATGTGACTGAAGCCATCACCAAACTGGAACGCCAGCACGGTAACCTGACGGTTAACACCGACCAGATCGCCAAGCGGTGCCAGTAACGGCATGGTTAACGCCGCCTGACCAGAACCGGACGTCACGAAGAAATTAAATACCGCCTGGAAGAGCAACATAAACCAGGCCGCGACCGCGTTGTCCAGACCGCTAATGGCATTGGCAATGCTGTTGAGGATGGTATTTAACACGCTGGCATCACCCGCTTCACCATTACCGACCAGCAGCAAAATCCCTTTGGCGAAACCCACCAGCAGGGCAGGGGCGATCATCATTCGCGCCCCTTCGGTAAAGGATGAAGCCATGGTATTAACCGTCATGCCGTTAAGGCGGAAAACAACGCCGATGATGCCAATCACCAGACCCATGGTGAAGAACTGGCTGGCAATTTCTGGAATAAACCAGGCATTAACGATCACGCCCCAAATCACCCAGACCATTACGGCGGTCAGGACAATCAATACCAGCCAGTCACCAAAGGTAAACGGACGTTGTTCAACATCAGCCTGCTTTTCACGAAAGAAGCGGTCGGACTCATGCACGCGTGACAGAAGAGGATTCTTTTTCACTCGTGAGGCGTACACCATGGTAAAGATCAGGCCAATCAGAGTGGCGATAACCCACACCACGATGCGCAACCCGGAGCCAGAAAGCACCGGAACGCCGGCAATCCCCTGAGCAACGACCACACAAAACGGGTTCATCCACGAACTGGCAAAACCGATTTGCGTGGCAATATAGGTCACCAGGACGGTGGTAATACTGTCATAGCCCAGCCGGACCATTAGCGGTGCGATGATAATGGCAAAGGCGACGGCCTCTTCTCCCATACCAAATACCGCGCCGCCAAGTGAAAACAGAATAAACAGCGCAGGAATAAAGAGAATTTCATTCCCGCGGGTATGGCGAATAAGCGCCAGGATACCGTTATCAATGGTTCCTGTACGCATCACAATGCCAAACGCGCCGCCAATCACCAGCATAAACATGATGATGCCAACGGCTGTCCCGTATTTCGATCCTGAGGTTAATCCTTCAAACGGGAAGTTCATCAGGCCCGGGCGTTCATCGCCCGTCGTGAACAGCTGTACGCGGTGATACTCAGGTTCGCCTGCTTCGTTAGTCAGAATGCGAAATGAGTGTGGATCTACGACTTTGCGTGTTTTTGTTTGACCATCAACCTGATACTGCACTTCCTGACTGTCAAACATCCCCACCGGAACTACCCAGGTGGCAAGGCTGGTTAAAATAGCAACAAAAAAGATAATCACCAACGTATCGGGCATTGCCCATCTTCTTGTTGGTTTGGATTCAGTGATTGCGGACATAGCGCAAATATTCCCTTGCACAAAACAAAGTGGTAAGTATGCAAAGTGAAATGGCGCAATTCATTGATGCAGCGCAGTTAAGCAAGATAATCAGAAAGGATTAATGCAGATTAAGAGAATAAAAAACCGGAAATAGTGATTATTTCCGGTTCAGATATCCGCAGCGCAAAGCTGCGGATGATGACGAGATTACTGCTGCTGTGCAGACTGAATCGCAGTCAGCGCGATGGTGTAGACGATATCGTCAACCAGTGCGCCACGGGACAGGTCGTTAACCGGCTTGCGCATACCCTGCAGCATCGGCCCGATGGAGATCAGGTCGGCAGAACGCTGTACCGCTTTGTAGGTGGTGTTACCGGTGTTCAGATCCGGGAAGATGAACACGGTAGCGCGACCTGCAACCGGAGAGTTCGGCGCTTTGGATTTCGCAACGTCAGCCATTACCGCAGCGTCGTACTGCAGCGGACCGTCGATCATCAGGTCAGGACGTTTTTCCTGCGCCAGACGAGTTGCTTCGCGAACTTTTTCTACGTCGCTACCTGCACCAGAAGTACCGGTGGAGTAGGAGAGCATAGCAACGCGCGGTTCGATACCGAAGGCCGCAGCGGAATCAGCGGACTGAATCGCGATTTCTGCCAGCTGTTCAGCGGTCGGATCCGGGTTGATCGCACAGTCACCGTAAACGTAAACCTGTTCCGGCAGCAGCATGAAGAACACGGAAGATACCAGGGAGCTGCCCGGTGCAGTTTTGATCAGCTGCAGCGGCGGACGGATGGTGTTTGCGGTAGTGTGAACAGCACCGGAAACCAGACCATCAACTTCATCCTGTTCCAGCATCAGCGTACCGAGCACCACGTTGTCTTCCAGCTGTTCGCGGGCAACGGTTTCGGTCATGCCTTTGTTCTTACGCAGTTCGACCAGACGACCAACATAGCTTTCGCGAACCACTTCTGGATCAACGATTTCAATCCCTGCACCCAGTTCTACACCCTGAGACGCTGCAACACGGTTGATCTCTGCCGGATTACCCAGCAGTACGCAAGTTGCGATACCACGTTCAGCACAGATAGCGGCTGCTTTAACGGTACGCGGTTCGTCACCTTCCGGCAGTACGATACGTTTGCCCGCTTTGCGCGCAAGTTCAGTCAGCTGATAACGGAACGCAGGCGGAGACAGACGACGGCTGCGCTCAGAAGTGGCAGTCAGAGATTCGATCCAGTCAGCGTTGATGTAGTTAGCAACGTATTCCTGAACTTTCTCGATACGTTCGTGATCGTCAACCGGAACTTCCAGGTTGAAGCTCTGCAGGCTCAGAGAGGTCTGCCAGGTGTTGGTGTTCACCATAAATACCGGCAGGCCGGTAGCGAAAGCACGTTCGCACAGTTTAGAAATGCGCGCGTCCATTTCGTAGCCGCCAGTCAGCAGCAGGGCACCGATTTCTACACCGTTCATGGCTGCCAGGCAAGCGGCCACCAGCACGTCAGGACGGTCTGCGGAAGTCACCAGCAGAGAACCGGCACGGAAGTGCTCCAGCATGTGCGGAATGCTGCGTGCGCAGAAAGTGACGGATTTAACGCGGCGAGTATTGATGTCGCCTTCGTTGATGATGGTCGCATTCAGGTGGCGAGCCATATCGATCGCACGAGTCGCGATCAGGTCAAAGCTCCACGGCACAGCGCCGAGAACCGGCAGCGGGCTGGATTCTTGCAGCTTCGCCGGATCAACATTGTTTACTTTAGCTTTGGAAGAGTCGTCGAAAATCTCGGACAGATCCGGGCGAGTACGACCCTGTTCATCAACCGGTGCGTTCAGTTTGTTAACGATAACGCCGGTGATGTTGGTGTTTTTGGCACCGCCGAAGCTGTTGCGGGTCAGTTCGATACGCTCTTTCAGCTGTTCCGGGGTGTCAGTGCCCTGAGACATAACGAAGACGATTTCCGCATTCAGCGTTTTAGCGATTTCGTAGTTCAGAGACTGGGCAAACTGGTGCTTACGTGTCGGGACCAGACCTTCAACCAGAACGACTTCAGCGTCTTTGGTGTTAGCGTGGTAGTTTGCGACGATCTCTTCCATCAGCACATCTTTCTGATTGCTGGAAAGCAGACCTTCAACGTAGCTCATTTTCAGCGGTTCAGCGGCCGTCGTGGTGGAAGAGTTCGCACGCACGATAGTCGTAGTCTGATCGGGCGCATCGCCACCGGTACGCGGCTGAGCGATAGGTTTGAAAACGCTCAGACGAACGCCTTTGCGTTCCATTGCACGGATCACGCCAAGGCTGACGCTGGTCAGACCGACGCTGGTTCCGGTAGGGATCAGCATAATAATACGGGACACGGTTTATCCTCTTTCGTTACCGCCGATTTGGCGGGTTACAAAACAGCACCGCCAGCTGAGCTGGCGGTGTGAAATCAGGCAGTCAGGCGGCTCGCGTCTTGCGCGATAACCAGTTCTTCGTTGGTTGGGATAACCACCGCAGGACGGGTACCTTCTTTGTTGATGAAACCAGATTTGCCGAAACGTGCAGCCAGGTTGCGTTCATGATCAACTTCAAAGCCCAGCACGCCCAGTTTGCCCAGAGACAGTTCACGAACCATCGCGGCATTTTCACCGATACCACCAGTGAATACAACAGCGTCCAGACGACCATCCATCAGCGCAGTGTAGGCACCGATGTATTTCGCCAGGCGGTGGCAGTAAACGTCCATTGCGCGCTTCGCGTCTTCTTTCGTCGCGTAGTTGTCTTCAACATAGCGGCAGTCGCTGGTCACTTCGGTCAGACCCAGCAGGCCAGACTCTTTGGTCAGCAGTTTGTTGATTGCGTCAACGCTCATGCCCAGGGTGTCGTGCAGGTGGAAGATGATCGCCGGATCGATATCACCAGAACGGGTACCCATGACCAGACCTTCCAGCGGGGTCAGGCCCATAGAGGTGTCAACGCATTTACCGTTGCGGATAGCAGAAACGGAACCACCGTTGCCCAGGTGGCAGGTGATGATGTTCAGTTCTTCTACCGGTTTGTTCAGCATTTTTGCCGCTTCCTGGGTTACATAGAAGTGGCTGGTGCCGTGCGCGCCGTAACGACGGATGCCGTGCTCTTTGTACAGGTTGTACGGCAGGGCGTAGAGGTAAGACTCTTCCGGCATAGTCTGGTGGAACGCGGTGTCAAATACAGCAACGTTTTTGTCTTTCAGCTGTGGGAAAGATTTCAGAGCTTCTTCGATACCGATCAGGTGAGCCGGGTTGTGCAGCGGTGCAAAAGAAGCTGCATCTTTGATACCCTGAATAACAGACTCATCGATCACTACGGAGCTGGTATACTTTTCGCCGCCGTGTACGATACGGTGACCGATAGCAGTCAGCTGCGCAGACAGTTCTGGTTTTTGTGCCAGAATAGTATTAACGATAAAGTTGAGCGCTTCGCTGTGAGCGGCGCCTGCACCTAAAGCCGCTTCCTGTTTATTGCCGTCCATTTTCCATTTGATACGTGCTTCGGGCAGGTGGAAACATTCGGCTAAACCAGAAAGGTACTCTTCACCATTTACTGCATCGATGATGGCAAATTTCAGTGAAGAACTACCGCAGTTCAGAACCAGTACTAACTTACTCGACATGGAAGTACCTATAATTGATACGTGGCTAAAAAAACGTCAGGGAGCCATAGAGCGTAGCGCATGATGACACCGACATTTATGATTAACATCATGCACTGCAAATTTTTTTTGCATGATGGAAGAAATATCTTGAGTCTATGCCATTTTGCGTAATTTTCAGCCAATGGCATAATGTATAAGAATTTGACGACTCAATGAATATGTACTACTTAGGCCTTCAGGCTGCTAAAGGATACCTGATAGTGGGTATGGAAGACAAAATGTTTTGAACGTTGTCCCGCTGAGTTGTGAATTTGCACAAATTTTTGAATCTTTATATGTGAAGTTGAGGTGAAGCATGTCAACGCCGGATAATCGTTCTGTTAATTTTTTTAGCTTGTTTCGCCGGGGACAGCATTACTCAAAGACGTGGCCGCTGGAAAAACGCCTTGCCCCGGTCTTTGTCGAAAATCGCGTTATCAAGATGACGCGTTATGCGATCCGTTTTATGCCGCCGATCGCCGTATTTACTCTCTGCTGGCAGATTGCCCTGGGCGGTCAGCTTGGGCCGGCAGTTGCCACTGCGCTGTTCGCCTTAAGTTTACCCATGCAGGGATTATGGTGGCTGGGCAAGCGTTCTGTAACGCCATTACCCCCTGCTATCCTCAACTGGTTTTATGAAGTTCGCGGTAAATTGCAGGAGTCTGGACAGGTGTTGGCACCCGTTGAAGGCAAGCCTGATTACCAGGCATTAGCTGACACGCTTAAGCGCGCCTTCAAACAACTGGATAAAACTTTCCTTGATGATTTGTAATTGACCCCTGATTACGCATATAAAAGAAGGCATACTCAGCCTTCTTTTTTTTCACCGTAGTAGAGTGATACAGGAGTCAACAATGGAAATGACCAACGCGCAACGTCTTATTTTGTCTAATCAGTACAAGATGATGACTATGCTCGATCCGGCAAATGCTGAACGTTACCGTCGCCTGCAAACAATTATTGAGCGTGGTTACGGATTACAGATGCGTGAATTGGATCGCGAGTTTGGCGAGCTGAAAGAAGAAACCTGCCGCACTATCATCGACATTATGGAGATGTATCATGCGTTGCATGTTTCCTGGTCTAATTTGCAGGACCAGCAATCCATCGATGAACGTCGTGTCACCTTCCTCGGCTTTGACGCCGCCACTGAAGCACGTTACCTCGGTTATGTCCGCTTTATGGTTAATGTGGAAGGGCGCTATACCCATTTTGACGCCGGAACTCACGGTTTTAACGCCCAGACGCCAATGTGGGAAAAATATCAGCGCATGCTTAATGTGTGGCATGCCTGCCCGCGTCAGTACCATTTGAGCGCCAACGAAATTAATCAAATTATCAACGCCTGAGGAGGCCCGCGTGCGGTGCAAAGGTTTTCTGTTTGATCTTGATGGAACGCTGGTGGATTCCCTGCCTGCGGTAGAACGGGCGTGGAGCAACTGGGCCAGACGTCATGGGTTAGCGCCGGAAGAGGTGCTGGCTTTCATTCACGGTAAACAGGCGATCACCTCTTTGCGCCATTTTATGGCGGGCAAATCCGAGGCTGATATTGCCGCCGAGTTTACGCGTCTGGAGCACATCGAGGCCACGGAAACCGAAGGTATTACCGCGCTTCCGGGGGCAATCGCCTTACTCAATCATTTGAATAAAGCAGGTATTCCGTGGGCCATTGTGACTTCTGGCTCCATGCCGGTAGCGCGAGCGCGCCATAAAATAGCTGGGCTTCCCGCACCAGAGGTGTTTGTAACCGCTGAGCGAGTGAAGCGCGGAAAACCAGAACCTGATGCGTATCTGTTAGGTGCGCAGCTGCTGGGGCTTGCGCCGCAGGAGTGTGTGGTGGTGGAAGATGCTCCCGCTGGCGTGCTTTCTGGCCTGGCGGCGGGTTGCCATGTCATTGCGGTTAACGCTCCGGCAGATACCCCGCGCCTGAATGAGGTCGATTTGGTCCTCCACAGTCTGGAGCAAATTACTGTGACCAAACAGCCAAATGGCGATGTTATTATTCAGTGAAACACCTGATCATGATTTAGCCCCGTCTCGTCGGGGCTTTTTTATGGCAGAATCAAGACATCTCCCTCAATTAACAAGGATAAGTTGTGAACGGTGAATTGATTTGGGTTCTTTCATTACTGGCCGTTGCCATTGTCTTGTTTGCGACGGGCAGAGTGCGTATGGATGCGGTCGCTTTGTTTGTTATTGTCGCGTTTGCATTAAGCGGAACGCTGACAGTCCCCGAAGTATTTTCCGGCTTTTCTGATCCTAACGTTGTCCTGATTGCCGCCTTGTTTATTATTGGCGATGGTTTGGTCCGTACCGGTGTTGCCACCGTAATGGGAACATGGCTGGTCAAAGTTGCGGGCAACAGTGAAATCAAAATGTTGGTTTTGTTGATGCTGACCGTCGCGGGGCTTGGCGCGTTTATGAGTTCAACCGGCGTTGTCGCTATCTTTATTCCCGTGGTGTTAAGCGTTGCCATGCGTATGCAAACTTCGCCGTCACGTCTGATGATGCCGTTGAGTTTTGCCGGGCTGATAAGCGGCATGATGACGCTGGTGGCGACGCCGCCGAACCTGGTAGTCAACAGTGAATTGCTGCGTGAAGGCTATCACGGCTTCAGTTTCTTTAGCGTAACACCTATTGGCCTGGTCGTGCTGGTGCTGGGTATTTTGTATATGTTAGTGATGCGTTTCATGCTGAAAGGGGATACCCAGACCCCGCAGCGCGAAGGCTGGACGCGTCGAACCTTTCGCGATCTTATCCGTGAATATCGACTGACCGGGCGTGCGCGACGTCTGGCTATTCGCCCCGGATCGCCAATGATTGGTCAACGGCTGGATGATCTCAAATTACGTGAGCGTTATGGCGCTAACGTCATCGGTGTTGAACGCTGGCGGCGTTTTCGTCGCGTTATCGTGAACGTTAATGGGGTTTCTGAATTTCGCGCGCGTGACGTTTTGCTTATTGATATGTCTGCGGCTGATGTCGATCTCCGGCAATTTTGTAGTGAGCAATTGCTGGAGCCGATGGTACTGCGCGGCGAGTATTTTTCTGACCAGGCCCTTGATGTGGGCATGGCAGAGATTTCATTAATTCCTGAGTCAGAACTGATTGGTAAATCGGTGCGCGAAATTGGTTTTCGTACCCGCTACGGACTGAATGTGGTGGGGCTAAAGCGCAATGGCGTGGCGCTGGAAGGTTCGCTGGCGGATGAGCCTCTGCTGCTGGGCGATATCATCCTGGTTGTGGGTAACTGGAAACTGATCGGTATGCTGGCCAAACAGGGCCGCGACTTCGTAGCGCTGAACTTACCGGAAGAGGTGAGTGAAGCATCGCCCGCGCACAGCCAGGCACCCCATGCCATTTTCTGTCTGGTGCTAATGGTGGCGTTAATGCTGACAGATGAAATTCCTAATCCTGTTGCCGCTATCATCGCCTGCCTGCTGATGGGGAAATTCCGCTGTATAGATGCTGAAAGCGCCTATAAATCCATTCACTGGCCGAGCATTATTTTGATCGTTGGGATGATGCCGTTTGCTGTGGCATTACAGAAAACGGGAGGTGTCGCGCTGGCGGTGAAAGGGCTGATGGACATTGGCGGTGGTTACGGGCCACATATGATGCTGGGTTGTTTGTTTGTCTTGTCGGCGGTTATTGGGCTATTTATCTCTAATACCGCGACGGCGGTGTTGATGGCTCCGATTGCGCTGGCTGCTGCCAAAACGATGGGGGTGTCGCCTTATCCATTCGCGATGGTCGTGGCGATGGCAGCATCCGCCGCCTTTATGACACCGGTTTCTTCACCTGTTAACACACTGGTTTTAGGTCCGGGAAATTACAGCTTCAGTGACTTTGTGAAGTTGGGGGTACCGTTCACCATTATTGTGATGGCGGTTTGTGTGGTGATGATCCCGATGCTGTTTCCGTTTTGACAAGAGCCTGATGTCGCATCCGGCGCTTATTGCCTGATGCGACGCAGACTCCGGCTGCTTACAGCGGTGAATCCTGGCTAATCTCATCGAGCGAAAGATGGAAGCTGGGAACAAATACTTCCATGAAGTAGTCCATCTCCTGGCTGCGACGCGATTCAAGCGTCGCTTCCAGTCGCGTTTTTGCCAGCAAGAATTCATTATTTCCGGCCGCGAGTTCTTCCAGACATTTCAGATATGCACACAGTGCATCTGCCTGTTTCACCAGCGATTTTTCTTCATCGCTATATGCATGCTCGTCAATTAACGGCGCAAAGATATCCCGCAGCTCTTCCGGAACCATATCGACCAGTTTTTGCTGAGCGATTTTTTCAATAGCCTTGTACTCCTGAGCGATTTGCGAATTGAAGTATTTCACCGGAGTAGGGAGATCGCCGGTGAGCACTTCTGAGGCATCGTGGTACATCGCCAGTAAAGCGATACGTTCGGCGTTGACATTACCGCCAAATTTTCGATTTTTGATAGCTGCCAGCGCATGGGCGACCATCGCTACCTGCAAACTGTGTTCGGACACATTTTCCGTCAGCACGTTGCGCATTAGCGGCCAGCGGTTAATGAGTTTCAGGCGGGAGAGATGGGCAAAAAAATGGCTCTGTTTCATAGTGACCTTACGTATGATGACATCATCAGGTCATTGTGGCGGGATAACGCTGCCGGATGCAATCTCCGGCAGTGAAATTAAGATTACAGCTGATGATAACCAGAAAGGAAACGCGCGAACTTGCTCAAAGACAGCTCGATATCATCGACACGCGGTAGCGTGACAATGCGGAAGTGATCCGGCCACGGCCAGTTGAATGCCGTCCCTTGCACCAACAGAACTTTTTCCTGCAACAGGAAATCCAGCACCATTTTCTGATCGTCGTGAATGTTAAAGCGTTTGGCGTCGATTTTCGGGAACATATACAGCGCACCACGAGGTTTCACGCAGGAAACGCCCGGAATATCGTTGATCAGTTCCCACGCGCGGTTACGCTGCTCATAAAGACGACCGCCAGGGGTAATAAATTCACTGATGCTCTGATAACCACCCAGCGCGGTCTGAATGGCGTGTTGCGCAGGAACGTTAGCACACAGGCGCATTGAAGCCAGCATTTCCAGACCTTCGATGTAGCCTTTGGCGTGTTTTTTCGGCCCGTTCAACACCATCCACCCCTGACGGAAGCCTGCAACGCGGTACGTTTTCGACAGTCCGTTAAAGGTAATGGTCAGCAGGTCAGGTGCCAGCGGCGCAATTGAGTGATGCTCAGCGTCGTCGTAAAGAATTTTGTCATAAATTTCATCGGCGAAGATAATGAGATTATGCTGACGTGCAATCTCCACAATCTCCATTAAAAGCTCTTTGGAATATACCGCGCCGGTTGGGTTATTTGGGTTGATAATAACGATCCCACGCGTACGAGGCGTAATTTTAGCGCGAATATCATCGAGGTCTGGGAACCAGTCAGAGGATTCATCGCAAAGATAATGCACCGCTTTACCGCTGGAAAGCGAAACCGCCGCGGTCCATAGTGGGTAATCTGGTGCAGGAACCAACATTTCGTCCCCGCTGTTCAGCAATGCCTGCATTGCCTGAACGATAAGCTCCGATACACCATTGCCGATGTAAATATCTTCCACGGTAACATCACGCATGCCACGAGCCTGGTAGTGCTGCATGATGGCTTTACGCGCGGAGTAAAGACCTTTGGAATCGCAATACCCTTGAGCGGTAGGCAGGTTGCGTATCACGTCAACGAGGATTTCATCTGGCGCGTCAAAACCGAACGGGGCTGGGTTGCCGATGTTCAGTTTCAGTACCTTGTTACCTTCTTCTTCCAGGCGTTTTGCTTCTTTCAGCACCGGACCACGGATGTCATAACAGACATTCTCTAATTTGCTGGATTTTTCAATGGGGGACATGAATCTTGACCTTTTTTGCTGTTATCGCCACTCCCTGCCGTGGAAGTCAGCTTAGAACAATGTACTCCCCCAGGACGGTGTTTTGAAGGTCTGCAGAATAAGATTTTGCCAGAGGGGAAGGCTCGATTGTGCTGTTAATAACTTAATAATGACAAAATAATGAGGTGTATATGCTTTACATGCAATGTTATATAGTGAATTGTTCTGATTCTTAATTGTAAGTCTGGTTTTTTTATCTGTAAGATAATTGTGTGAAAATGCCTCATTTAAGAATTCACTAATGAAACGCGATGATGATATTTCCGCATTACGGAGAGTTTAACAGCGTGATGATTTCCGAGGTGTCGTAATGGGGGCAAGGTGTGAAACTATTGTTAAGCGGAATTAATGAATGAGGATGATGCTAATTAATTATTATTTAATATTCAAAAAGGTTTTGATGTGCTTATTAATAATAGAAGATTACTTTGCCTAACATAACATAACTTTGCATCAGATAATTCGCAATGACCCTTATAAATAAAAGGTTTTTGGGGTAAAATGCTCGCATAAATGACGGATCCCTGCTCTTGATGCCGCCTCACCATTGCTGTTTGTACGTGTTCGCGTATGACCAGCGATGCTGCACGAGAGTGGAACAAGGACTCACATTTACATTTATACAAACACGCGCATGTCATAAATAGAAAAGAGTGAGTAACTTAATAGATATGCGATCCCTGAAGATATATTCTGTGATCTACTTCAGGCATTATAACGGAACAATGTGAGTCGCTTTTTTAGTGCAACTCATATGCATTTTTACTTTCGTCCGGGTTCCGGATGAAACTGCCAGGGAGGCACATTACAAATGGAATTGCTTGTTTGTGTGTGCACAGCATTAACCAGCTCAGTATGAGCCGCCAGTAAGTGATAATATATGATAACTGCAAATCGTCCGATAATTAACCTCGACCTCGATCTGCTGAGAACATTTGTTGCTGTTGCCGATCTGAACACTTTTGCTGCCGCAGCTGCCGCTGTGTGTCGTACTCAGTCCGCCGTAAGTCAGCAAATGCAGCGTCTGGAACAACTCGTTGGGAAAGAACTGTTCGCTCGTCACGGTCGCAACAAACTGTTAACTGAACATGGCATTCAACTTCTTGGTTACGCCAGGAAAATCCTGCGTTTTAATGATGAGGCCTGCTCATCATTAATGTTCAGTAATCTTCAGGGCGTGTTAACTATCGGTGCTTCAGATGAATCTGCCGATACGATCTTACCTTTCCTGTTAAATCGCGTGAGTTCGGTTTATCCGAAATTAGCGCTGGATGTCCGCGTTAAACGTAATGCCTATATGGCAGAAATGCTGGAATCCCAGGAAGTGGATTTGATGGTAACCACCCATCGTCCTTCAGCGTTTAAGGCATTGAACCTGCGAACCTCGCCAACACACTGGTACTGCGCAGCGGAATACGTATTGCAAAAAGGCGAGCCGATCCCTCTTGTATTGCTGGATGATCCAAGTCCGTTTCGCGATATGGTGCTGGCGACGCTTAATAAAGCAGATATTCCATGGCGACTGGCTTATGTCGCCTCGACGCTTCCGGCCGTTCGTGCGGCAGTGAAAGCCGGTCTTGGCGTGACGGCAAGGCCGGTTGAGATGATGAGCCCGGACCTGCGTGTGCTGAGTGGAGTAGATGGCTTACCGCCGCTACCTGATACCGAATATTTGCTGTGCTATGACCCGTCCAGTAATAATGAGCTGGCCCAGGTGATCTATCAGGCGATGGAGAGCTACCATAATCCGTGGCAATACAGCCCAATGTCTGCTCCGGAAGGGGATGATTCATTGTTGATTGAAAGGGATATCGAGTAATCGACGGACGATAGATAATTCCTGAGACAATAGTGTAAAAAACGAGCCGCTGGGGGTGTTTTAAACCCCAGCGGCTTTTTTTAGTAAAAATCCTTCCTCGCATAGTGCAGAACGTACAAAACTGTTCATTTTTCAATCACCAGAGATTCACGTCCCGAACGCACAAATAATCGCCTGAAAAAAATCACCTGCTACAATGATGTTAAAAAATACGTAAATTTGTTGCTGCGTTTTTGTTATGGAATGACAAAAGCGTGTCACAGATCAAGAAAATACTCTCTTTTGGGGGGAGGAATCGACACAAATTCCTGTCAAAATAGACCCGTATTTTTTCCATTGCTTCACAACGGACACGATTCAACAACATCTAATTATCCTGGAGTCGTCAAGGATCTGGGGTGAAAGGGCATTAAATGCTAATGGTGTTGATATTATGTAAACTAATGTGAAGAAACTTTTGTTAAAGTTGACAAAAGGTTATAGAAAGGAGTAAAAGACCACATCAATTAGCTGTATAAAAGAATTTCTACAGTGATTGTAAGGTTTTTTTTATTCCTCCCCATGAATCGATGTGGCGTCCATCTGCCGTGAAGAGCAGTGAATCTGGCGCTACTTTTGATGAGTAAGCAATGAGTATGTCAACATCCACTGAAGTCATCGCTCATCACTGGGCATTCGCTATCTTTCTTATCGTTGCCATTGGCCTGTGTTGCCTGATGCTGGTAGGCGGTTGGTTTTTAGGCGGTCGCGCACGCGCGAGGTCGAAAAACGTGCCGTTTGAATCCGGTATCGACTCGGTCGGCTCCGCCCGCTTACGCCTGTCCGCCAAGTTTTATCTGGTGGCCATGTTCTTCGTTATCTTCGACGTTGAAGCGCTGTATCTGTTCGCATGGTCAACCTCTATCCGCGAAAGCGGCTGGGTAGGCTTTGTGGAAGCTGCAATTTTTATTTTTGTGTTACTGGCAGGTCTGGTTTATCTGGTGCGTATTGGCGCGCTGGACTGGACGCCCGCGCGTTCACGCCGCGAGCGTATGAACCCGGAAACGAACAGTATCGCTAATCGTCAACGCTAACCGCGAGGCATTAAGATGGATTATACGCTCACCCGCATAGATCCCAACGGTGAGAACGACCGTTACCCCCTGCAAAAGCAGGAGATCGTAACCGACCCTCTGGAGCAAGAAGTTAACAAAAACGTGTTTATGGGCAAGCTCAATGACATGGTTAACTGGGGTCGTAAAAACTCAATTTGGCCGTATAACTTCGGTCTTTCCTGCTGTTACGTTGAGATGGTGACTTCGTTTACCGCGGTGCATGACGTGGCGCGTTTTGGCGCAGAAGTATTGCGTGCTTCGCCGCGTCAGGCTGACCTGATGGTGGTTGCAGGAACCTGCTTTACCAAAATGGCACCGGTTATTCAGCGTCTGTATGACCAGATGCTGGAACCAAAATGGGTTATCTCAATGGGTGCCTGTGCCAACTCTGGTGGTATGTACGATATTTATTCCGTTGTGCAGGGCGTCGATAAATTCATCCCGGTTGATGTGTATATCCCGGGCTGCCCGCCGCGTCCTGAAGCGTACATGCAGGCACTGATGCTGTTGCAGGAATCTATCGGCAAAGAACGTCGTCCGCTCTCCTGGGTGGTTGGCGATCAGGGCGTTTATCGCGCCAATATGCAATCAGAGCGCGAACGCAAGCGCGGTGAACGTATTGCCGTAACCAACCTGCGTACACCTGACGAGATTTAATTTGCGCCTGTCGGCAAAGGGATTTTTCTTCGCTTATTCCTAAATCTATTTCGCGAAGCTTACTGCGCCGACAGTCACCACGGACCATTTGCAATGGTGAACAATATGACCGACTTAACCGCGCAAGAACCCGCCTGGCAGACCCGCGATCATCTTGATGATCCGGTAATTGGCGAACTGCGCAACCGTTTTGGGCCGGATGCCTTTACTGTTCAGGCGACTCGCACCGGGGTTCCCGTTGTGTGGATCAAGCGTGAACAATTACTGGAAGTTGGCGATTTCTTAAAGAAACTGCCGAAACCTTACGTCATGCTGTTTGACTTACACGGCATGGACGAACGTCTGCGCACACACCGCGAAGGGTTACCTGCCGCGGATTTTTCCGTTTTCTACCATCTGATTTCTATCGATCGTAACCGCGACATCATGCTGAAGGTGGCGCTGGCAGAAAACGACCTGCACGTACCGACCTTCACCAAACTGTTCCCGAACGCTAACTGGTATGAGCGTGAAACCTGGGATCTGTTTGGCATTACTTTCGACGGTCACCCGAACCTGCGCCGCATCATGATGCCGCAAACCTGGAAAGGTCACCCGCTGCGTAAAGATTACCCGGCGCGCGCTACCGAATTCTCGCCGTTTGAGCTGACCAAAGCCAAACAGGATCTGGAGATGGAAGCCCTGACCTTCAAACCGGAAGAGTGGGGGATGAAGCGCGGCACCGAAAACGAGGACTTCATGTTCCTCAACCTCGGTCCGAACCACCCGTCGGCGCACGGGGCTTTCCGTATCGTTTTACAACTCGACGGCGAAGAGATTGTCGACTGCGTACCAGACATCGGCTACCACCACCGTGGTGCGGAGAAAATGGGCGAGCGCCAGTCCTGGCACAGCTACATTCCGTATACCGACCGTATTGAATACCTCGGCGGCTGCGTTAACGAAATGCCTTACGTGCTGGCGGTAGAGAAACTGGCCGGGATCACCGTGCCGGATCGCGTTAACGTCATTCGCGTTATGCTCTCCGAACTGTTCCGTATCAACAGCCACCTGCTGTACATCTCGACCTTTATTCAGGACGTCGGCGCAATGACGCCCGTGTTCTTCGCCTTTACCGATCGTCAGAAAATTTACGATCTGGTGGAAGCGATCACGGGTTTCCGTATGCACCCGGCGTGGTTCCGTATTGGCGGCGTAGCGCACGACCTGCCGCGCGGCTGGGATCGCCTGCTGCGTGAGTTCCTCGACTGGATGCCGAAACGTCTGGCGTCTTACGAGAAAGCGGCGCTGCAAAATACCATTCTGAAAGGTCGTTCCCAGGGCGTTGCCGCCTATGGCGCGAAAGAGGCGCTGGAGTGGGGCACCACTGGCGCGGGCCTGCGTGCTACCGGGATCGACTTCGACGTGCGTAAGGCGCGTCCTTATTCTGGCTATGAAAACTTCGACTTTGAAATCCCGGTTGGTGGTGGTGTTTCTGACTGCTACACCCGCGTAATGCTGAAAGTGGAAGAGCTGCGCCAGAGTCTGCGCATTCTTGAGCAGTGCCTCAACAACATGCCGGAAGGCCCGTTCAAAGCGGATCACCCGCTGACCACGCCGCCGCCGAAAGAGCGCACGCTGCAACATATCGAAACCCTGATCACCCACTTCCTGCAAGTGTCGTGGGGGCCGGTGATGCCTGCCAATGAATCTTTCCAGATGATTGAGGCGACCAAGGGGATCAACAGTTACTACCTGACCAGCGACGGTAGCACCATGAGTTATCGCACTCGTATCCGCACGCCGAGTTATGCGCATTTGCAGCAAATTCCGGCGGCGATCCGCGGCAGCCTGGTGTCTGACCTGATTGTTTATCTGGGCAGTATCGATTTTGTTATGTCAGATGTGGACCGCTAATTATGCACGAGAATCAACAACCACAAACCGAGGCTTTTGAGCTGAGTGCGGCAGAGCGTGAAGCGATTGAGCACGAGATGCACCACTACGAAGACCCGCGTGCGGCGTCCATTGAAGCGCTGAAAATCGTTCAGAAGCAGCGTGGCTGGGTGCCGGATGGTGCGATCCACGCGATCGCCGATGTGCTGGGTATTCCGGCAAGCGACGTCGAAGGTGTGGCAACGTTCTACAGTCAGATCTTCCGCCAGCCGGTTGGTCGCCATGTGATCCGTTATTGCGACAGCGTGGTCTGTCATATCAACGGTTACCAGGGTATTCAGGCGGCGCTCGAGAAAAAGCTAAACATCAAACCAGGGCAAACGACATTTGACGGTCGCTTTACGCTGCTGCCAACTTGCTGCCTGGGGAACTGTGATAAAGGGCCAAACATGATGATCGATGAGGATACTCACGCGCATCTGACCCCGGAAGCGATCCCTGAACTGCTGGAGCGGTATAAATGAAAAACATTATCCGTACTCCCGAAACGCATCCGCTGACCTGGCGTCTGCGCGATGACAAACAGCCAGTGTGGCTGGACGAATATCGCAGCAAAAACGGTTACGAAGGCGCGCGTAAGGCGCTGACCGGGCTGTCTCCGGACGAAATCGTTAATCAGGTAAAAGACGCTGGTCTGAAAGGGCGCGGTGGCGCGGGCTTTTCTACCGGCCTGAAATGGAGCCTGATGCCGAAAGACGAATCCATGAACATCCGTTACCTGCTGTGTAACGCCGATGAAATGGAGCCAGGCACCTATAAAGACCGCCTGCTGATGGAGCAACTGCCGCACCTGCTGGTGGAAGGTATGCTCATCTCCGCGTTTGCGCTGAAAGCTTACCGTGGCTACATCTTCCTGCGTGGCGAATATATCGAAGCGGCAGTAAATCTGCGCCGCGCCATTGCCGAAGCCACTGAAGCGGGCTTGCTTGGCAAAAACATTATGGGAACAGGTTTCGACTTCGAACTGTTCGTCCATACCGGGGCAGGGCGCTACATCTGCGGGGAAGAAACAGCGTTAATCAACTCCCTGGAAGGGCGTCGTGCTAACCCACGCTCGAAACCCCCCTTCCCGGCAACCTCCGGCGTATGGGGCAAACCGACCTGTGTCAACAACGTCGAAACCCTGTGTAACGTTCCGGCGATCCTCGCTAACGGCGTGGAGTGGTATCAGAACATCTCGAAAAGTAAAGATGCTGGCACCAAGCTGATGGGCTTCTCCGGTCGGGTGAAAAATCCGGGACTGTGGGAACTGCCGTTTGGTATTACCGCGCGCGAGATCCTCGAAGATTACGCCGGTGGTATGCGTGACGGTCTGAAATTCAAAGCCTGGCAGCCAGGCGGCGCGGGCACCGACTTCCTGACCGAAGCGCACCTTGACCTGCCGATGGAATTCGAAAGTATCGGTAAAGCGGGAAGCCGTCTGGGTACGGCGCTGGCGATGGCGGTTGACCATGAGATCAACATGGTGTCGCTGGTGCGTAACCTGGAAGAGTTTTTCGCCCGTGAGTCCTGCGGCTGGTGTACGCCGTGCCGCGACGGTCTGCCGTGGAGCGTGAAAATTCTGCGTGCGCTGGAGCGTGGTGAAGGTCAGCCGGGCGATATCGAAACACTTGAGCAACTGTGTCGATTCTTAGGCCCGGGTAAAACTTTCTGTGCCCACGCACCTGGTGCAGTGGAGCCGTTACAGAGCGCCATCAAATATTTCCGCGAAGAATTTGAGGCGGGAATCAAACAGCCGTTCAGCAATACCCATTTGATTAATGGGATTCAGCCGAACCTGCTGAAAGAGCGCTGGTAACCGAATTTCGATTAACGCTCGGTCCCTGACCGAGAAAACTGGAAGCATGCTAATGGCTACAATTCATGTAGACGGCAAAGAATACGAGGTCAACGGAGCGGACAACCTGCTGGAAGCTTGTCTGTCTCTGGGCCTTGATATTCCTTACTTTTGCTGGCATCCGGCGCTGGGAAGCGTCGGTGCTTGCCGCCAGTGTGCGGTGAAGCAATACCAAAACGCGGAAGACACGCGTGGTCGCCTGGTGATGTCCTGTATGACACCGGCTTCCGATGGCACCTTTATTTCCATTGACGACGAAGAAGCGAAACAGTTCCGTGAAAGTGTGGTCGAGTGGTTAATGACCAACCACCCGCACGACTGTCCGGTATGTGAAGAAGGCGGTAACTGCCATCTTCAGGATATGACCGTGATGACCGGACACAGCTTCCGTCGCTACCGTTTCACCAAACGTACCCACCGTAATCAGGATTTGGGGCCATTCATCTCTCACGAAATGAACCGCTGCATCGCCTGCTACCGCTGCGTGCGTTACTACAAAGATTACGCTGACGGTACGGATCTGGGCGTTTACGGTGCGCACGACAACGTCTACTTCGGTCGCCCGGAAGACGGCACGCTGGAAAGCGAATTTTCCGGTAACCTGGTCGAAATTTGCCCGACCGGCGTATTTACCGACAAAACGCACTCCGAGCGTTACAACCGTAAATGGGATATGCAGTTTGCGCCGAGCATCTGCCAGCAATGTTCCATCGGCTGTAACATCAGCCCCGGTGAACGTTACGGCGAACTGCGTCGTATCGAAAACCGTTACAACGGTACGGTAAACCACTACTTCCTCTGCGACCGTGGTCGTTTCGGTTACGGTTACGTCAACCTGAAAGATCGTCCGCGTCAACCAGTACAGCGTCGTGGCGATGATTTCATTACCCTCAACGCCGAACAGGCAATGCAGGGCGCGGCAGATATTCTGCGTCAGTCGAAGAAAGTGATCGGTATTGGTTCTCCGCGTGCCAGCGTGGAAAGCAACTTTGCGCTGCGTGAACTGGTGGGCGAAGAAAACTTCTACACCGGTATCGCTCACGGTGAGCAGGAACGTCTGCAACTGGCGCTGAAAGTGCTGCGTGAAGGCGGCATTTATACTCCGGCTCTGCGCGAAATCGAATCTTACGATGCGGTACTGGTGCTGGGCGAAGACGTTACCCAGACCGGCGCGCGCGTCGCGCTGGCAGTGCGTCAGGCTGTGAAAGGTAAAGCGCGCGAAATGGCGGCAGCACAGAAAGTGGCTGACTGGCAGATTGCGGCAATCCTCAACATCGGTCAACGTGCGAAGCATCCGCTGTTTGTTACCAACGTTGATGACACCCGTCTGGATGATATCGCGGCGTGGACTTACCGCGCACCGGTTGAAGATCAGGCGCGTTTAGGTTTTGCCATCGCCCATGCGCTGGATAACTCTGCGCCAGCGGTTGACGGTATCGAACCTGAGCTGCAAAGCAAAATCGACGTCATCGTGCAGGCACTGGCAGGTGCGAAGAAACCGTTGATTATCTCCGGGACGAACGCCGGTAGCATAGAGGTGATTCAGGCTGCGGCTAACGTCGCGAAAGCCCTGAAAGGTCGCGGCGCTGACGTTGGTATCACCATGATTGCCCGTTCCGTCAACAGCATGGGGCTGGGCATTATGGGTGGCGGTTCGCTTGAAGAAGCGTTGACCGAACTGGAAACCGGACGCGCCGACGCGGTGGTGGTGCTGGAAAACGATCTGCATCGTCACGCTTCCGCTACCCGCGTGAATGCTGCGCTGGCTAAAGCGCCGCTGGTGATGGTGGTTGATCATCAACGCACAGCGATTATGGAAAACGCCCATCTGGTACTTTCTGCTGCCAGCTTTGCTGAAAGCGACGGTACGGTGATCAACAACGAAGGCCGCGCCCAACGTTTCTTCCAGGTTTACGATCCTGCTTATTACGACAGCAAAACTGTCATGCTGGAAAGCTGGCGCTGGTTACACTCGCTGCACAGCACCCTGCTGAGCCGTGAAGTGGACTGGACGCAGCTCGACCATGTGATTGACGCTGTTGTGGCGAAAATCCCGGAACTGGCAGGTATCAAAGATGCTGCGCCGGATGCGACATTCCGTATTCGTGGGCAGAAACTGGCCCGTGAACCGCACCGTTACAGCGGTCGTACCGCCATGCGCGCCAATATCAGCGTTCATGAGCCGCGTCAGCCGCAGGATATTGACACCATGTTCACCTTCTCGATGGAAGGTAACAACCAGCCGACTGCGCACCGTTCGCAAGTGCCGTTTGCCTGGGCGCCGGGCTGGAACTCCCCGCAGGCGTGGAACAAATTCCAGGACGAAGTGGGCGGCAAACTGCGCTTTGGCGATCCGGGCGTGCGTCTGTTTGAAACCAGCGAAAATGGTCTGGATTACTTCACCAGCGTACCGGCACGCTTCCAGCCGCAGGACGGGAAATGGCGTATCGCGCCGTATTACCACCTGTTTGGCAGCGATGAATTGTCACAGCGTGCTCCGGTCTTCCAGAGCCGTATGCCGCAGCCGTACATCAAACTCAACCCAGCGGATGCCGCGAAGTTAGGTGTGAACGCAGGTACACACGTCTCCTTTAGTTACGATGGCAACACGGTCACGCTGCCGGTTGAAATCGCTGAAGGGCTGACGGCAGGGCAGGTGGGCTTGCCGATGGGTATGTCCGGTATTGCTCCGGTGCTGGCTGGCGCGCATCTTGAGGATCTCAAGGAGGCACAACAATGAGTTGGATATCACCGGAACTGATTGAGATCCTGCTGACCATCCTCAAAGCGGTGGTGATCCTGCTGGTGGTTGTCACCTGCGGGGCATTCATGAGCTTTGGCGAACGTCGCCTGCTGGGTCTGTTCCAGAACCGTTACGGACCTAACCGTGTTGGCTGGGGCGGTTCGCTCCAGCTGGTTGCGGACATGATCAAAATGTTCTTTAAAGAAGACTGGATCCCGAAATTCTCGGATCGCGTCATCTTTACCCTGGCACCGATGATTGCCTTTACCTCGCTGCTGCTGGCCTTTGCGATTGTGCCAGTCAGTCCGGGTTGGGTGGTTGCCGACCTGAACATCGGGATTTTGTTCTTCCTGATGATGGCAGGTCTGGCGGTTTACGCGGTGCTGTTTGCGGGCTGGTCAAGTAACAACAAATACTCGTTGCTGGGTGCGATGCGTGCTTCTGCGCAGACCCTGAGCTACGAAGTGTTCCTCGGGCTTTCCCTGATGGGCGTGGTGGCGCAGGCCGGTTCATTCAACATGACCGACATCGTCAACAGCCAGGCGCATGTGTGGAACGTTATCCCGCAATTCTTTGGTTTTATTACCTTTGCCATCGCGGGCGTGGCGGTATGTCACCGTCACCCGTTTGACCAGCCGGAAGCCGAGCAGGAACTGGCGGATGGTTACCACATTGAATATTCCGGTATGAAGTTCGGTCTGTTCTTCGTGGGTGAGTACATCGGGATTGTGACCATCTCTGCATTGATGGTGACGCTGTTCTTCGGTGGCTGGCAAGGCCCGTTGTTACCGCCATTCATCTGGTTCGCGCTGAAAACCGCGTTCTTTATGATGATGTTCATTTTGATTCGTGCGTCGTTACCGCGTCCGCGTTATGACCAGGTAATGTCCTTCGGCTGGAAAATCTGCCTGCCGCTGACGCTGATCAACTTGCTGGTAACGGCGGCTGTCATTCTCTGGCAGGCGCAATAAGGGGCAATAAGACCATGACCTTAAAAGAATTGTTAGTAGGTTTCGGCACCCAGGTTCGTAGTATCTGGATGATCGGCCTGCACGCGTTCGCCAAACGCGAAACGCGAATGTACCCGGAAGAGCCGGTCTATCTGCCGCCCCGTTATCGTGGTCGTATCGTTCTGACCCGCGACCCGGACGGCGAAGAGCGTTGCGTAGCCTGTAACCTCTGCGCGGTAGCCTGCCCGGTCGGCTGTATCTCGCTGCAAAAAGCAGAAACCAAAGACGGTCGCTGGTACCCGGAATTTTTCCGCATCAACTTCTCACGCTGCATTTTCTGTGGTCTGTGCGAAGAAGCCTGTCCGACCACGGCGATTCAGTTAACCCCGGATTTCGAAATGGGGGAATACAAGCGCCAGGATCTGGTTTACGAAAAAGAGGATCTGCTGATCTCCGGTCCGGGCAAATACCCGGAATATAACTTCTACCGGATGGCAGGTATGGCAATCGACGGCAAAGATAAGGGCGAAGCAGAGAACGAAGCCAAGCCTATCGACGTCAAGAGCCTGTTACCGTAAGGAGAGGGGCAATGGAGTTCGCTTTTTATATCTGTGGCCTGATAGCCATACTTGCGACCTTGCGAGTGATCACCCATACCAATCCGGTACACGCACTGCTGTACCTGATTATTTCGCTGCTGGCGATTTCCGGGGTGTTCTTCTCACTGGGCGCTTACTTCGCCGGTGCGCTGGAAATTATCGTCTACGCGGGTGCCATTATGGTGCTGTTCGTGTTCGTGGTGATGATGCTCAACCTGGGCGGTTCAGAAATCGAACAGGAACGCCAGTGGCTGAAACCGCAGGTGTGGATTGGTCCGGCAATTTTGTCGGCCATCATGCTGGTGGTGATTGTTTACGCCATCCTTGGTGTTAATGATCAGGGTATCGACGGTACGCCAATCAGTGCTAAAGCAGTGGGTATTACGCTGTTCGGGCCTTACGTACTGGCGGTGGAACTGGCTTCTATGCTGCTGCTCGCGGGTCTGGTTGTGGCCTTCCACGTCGGTCGTGAAGAGCGTGCGGGTGAAGTGCTGAGCAATCGTAAAGACGACAGCGCGAAAAGAAAAACGGAGGAGCACGCATGATCCCCTTACAACATGGACTGATCCTCGCGGCAATCTTATTCGTTCTTGGCTTAACCGGTCTGGTTATCCGTCGCAATCTGCTGTTTATGCTGATTGGTCTGGAAATCATGATTAACGCCTCCGCGCTGGCCTTTGTGGTCGCCGGAAGCTACTGGGGTCAGACCGACGGTCAGGTGATGTACATTCTCGCCATCAGCCTCGCGGCGGCAGAAGCGAGTATCGGCCTTGCGCTGCTGCTGCAACTTCACCGTCGTCGCCAGAACCTGAACATCGATTCAGTAAGTGAGATGCGCGGATGAACATGCTTGCCTTAACCATTATTTTGCCATTGATTGGCTTCGTCCTGCTGGCGTTCTCCCGTGGGCGCTGGTCTGAAAACGTTTCGGCGATCGTCGGCGTTGGCTCTGTGGGCCTGGCGGCGCTGGTAACCGCCTTTATCGGCGTTGATTTCTTCGCTAACGGCGAGCAGGCATACAGCCAGCCGCTGTGGACGTGGATGTCGGTAGGCGACTTTAACATCGGTTTTAACCTGGTGCTGGACGGCCTGTCGCTGACCATGCTCTCGGTGGTCACTGGTGTGGGTTTCCTTATTCACATGTACGCCTCCTGGTACATGCGCGGTGAAGAGGGCTACTCTCGCTTCTTCGCCTACACCAACCTGTTCATCGCCAGCATGGTAGTTCTGGTTCTCGCCGATAACCTGCTGCTGATGTACCTCGGCTGGGAAGGCGTGGGCCTGTGCTCCTATCTGCTGATCGGTTTCTATTACACCGATCCGAAGAATGGCGCAGCGGCAATGAAAGCGTTCGTCGTGACCCGTGTGGGTGACGTTTTCCTCGCTTTCGCACTGTTCATTCTTTACAACGAACTGGGCACCCTGAACTTCCGCGAAATGGTGGAACTGGCACCAGCGCACTTTGCTGACGGCAATAACATGCTGATGTGGGCGACGCTGATGCTGCTGGGCGGTGCGGTCGGTAAATCTGCGCAGTTGCCGTTGCAGACATGGCTTGCTGACGCGATGGCGGGCCCGACGCCTGTCTCCGCGCTGATCCACGCCGCAACGATGGTAACCGCGGGTGTCTACCTGATCGCCCGTACCCACGGCCTGTTCCTGATGACGCCGGAAGTTCTGCATCTGGTGGGTATTGTCGGGGCGGTTACGCTGCTGCTGGCCGGTTTTGCCGCGCTGGTACAGACCGACATCAAACGTGTTCTCGCTTACTCTACCATGAGCCAGATTGGCTACATGTTCCTCGCGCTTGGCGTGCAGGCATGGGATGCGGCGATTTTCCACTTGATGACTCACGCGTTCTTTAAAGCGCTGCTGTTCCTGGCATCCGGTTCCGTCATTCTGGCCTGCCATCACGAACAGAACATCTTCAAGATGGGCGGTCTGCGTAAATCTATTCCGCTGGTTTATCTCTGCTTCCTGGTGGGCGGCGCAGCACTGTCGGCACTGCCGCTGGTCACTGCGGGCTTCTTCAGTAAGGATGAGATCCTCGCGGGTGCGATGGCGAATGGTCATATCAATCTGATGGTGGCAGGTCTGGTCGGTGCGTTTATGACCTCGCTCTACACCTTCCGTATGATTTTCATCGTCTTCCACGGAAAAGAACAAATTCACGCTCACGCCGTGAAAGGGGTAACTCACAGCCTGCCGCTGATTGTGCTGCTGATCCTTTCCACCTTCGTTGGCGCACTGATTGTACCGCCGCTGCAGGGCGTGCTTCCGCAAACGACGGAACTGGCGCACGGCAGCATGTTGACCCTGGAAATTACCTCTGGCGTGGTCGCGGTGGTCGGCATTCTGCTGGCAGCCTGGCTGTGGCTGGGTAAACGTACTCTGGTGACCTCCATCGCCAACAGTGCGCCGGGCCGCCTGCTGAGTACCTGGTGGTACAACGCCTGGGGCTTTGACTGGCTGTACGACAAAGTGTTCGTCAAGCCGTTCCTGGGTATTGCCTGGTTGCTGAAACGCGATCCGCTGAACTCAATGATGAACATCCCGGCGGTTCTTTCCCGCTTTGCAGGTAAAGGTCTGCTGTTAAGCGAGAACGGTTATCTGCGCTGGTATGTGGCATCCATGAGCATCGGTGCGGTCGTGGTGCTGGCACTGTTGATGGTACTGCGTTGAGTTAAGGATTGTGGGATTGCCCCTGGGCATATAAGAACGTAGGTCGGATAAGCTGCCTTCGCGGCGCATCCGACACTACCCCCAGTCCGAAGAGAATTTTCTGTCGTGAGAATTCGTTGAAAATCCGGTCCTGACGGGACTTTTACAAGGAATAAAGATCGCCATGTTACTACCCTGGCTAATATTAATTCCCTTTATTGGCGGCTTCCTGTGCTGGCAGACCGAACGCTTTGGCGTCAAGGTGCCGCGCTGGATCGCGCTGATCACCATGGGATTGACGCTGGCGCTGTCGCTGCAACTGTGGTTGCAGGGCGGTTATTCACTGACGCAATCCGCCGGAATTCCGCAGTGGCAGTCTGAATTCGACATGCCGTGGATCCCGCGTTTTGGTATCTCTATTCATCTCGCCATTGACGGTCTGTCGCTGCTGATGGTCGTGCTGACCGGTCTGCTCGGTGTGCTGGCGGTACTCTGTTCGTGGAAAGAGATCGAAAAATATCAGGGCTTCTTCCACCTCAACCTGATGTGGATCCTGGGCGGCGTTATCGGCGTGTTCCTTGCCATCGACATGTTCCTGTTCTTCTTCTTCTGGGAAATGATGCTGGTGCCGATGTACTTCCTGATCGCACTGTGGGGGCATAAAGCCTCTGACGGTAAAACGCGTATCACGGCGGCAACCAAGTTCTTCATTTACACCCAGGCGAGTGGCCTGGTGATGTTGATTGCCATCCTGGCGCTGGTTTTTGTTCACTACAATGCGACCGGCGTCTGGACCTTCAACTATGAAGAGCTGCTGAATACGCCAATGTCCAGTGGTGTGGAATACCTGTTAATGCTGGGCTTCTTCATCGCCTTCGCAGTCAAAATGCCGGTGGTTCCGCTGCATGGCTGGCTGCCGGATGCGCACTCCCAGGCTCCGACCGCCGGTTCCGTTGACCTCGCGGGGATCTTGCTGAAAACTGCCGCTTACGGTTTGCTGCGTTTCTCCCTGCCGCTGTTCCCGAACGCGTCGGCAGAGTTCGCGCCAATTGCTATGTGGCTGGGTGTTATCGGCATCTTCTACGGTGCGTGGATGGCCTTCGCCCAGACCGATATCAAACGTCTGATCGCCTACACCTCGGTTTCCCACATGGGCTTCGTGCTGATTGCTATCTACACCGGCAGCCAGTTGGCCTACCAGGGCGCGGTAATCCAGATGATTGCGCACGGTTTGTCGGCGGCGGGTCTGTTTATTCTTTGTGGTCAGCTTTATGAACGTATCCATACCCGCGACATGCGCATGATGGGCGGTCTGTGGAGCAAGATGAAATGGCTGCCAGCACTGTCGCTGTTCTTTGCGGTGGCAACGCTTGGGATGCCTGGCACCGGTAACTTCGTCGGCGAATTTATGATTCTGTTCGGCAGCTTCCAGGTTGTCCCGGTGATTACCGTTATCTCTACCTTTGGGCTGGTCTTTGCATCTGTTTATTCGCTGGCGATGTTACATCGCGCTTACTTCGGTAAAGCGAAAAGCCAGATTGCCAGCCAGGAACTGCCAGGGATGTCGCTGCGTGAGCTGTTTATGATCCTGTTGCTGGTGGTGCTGCTGGTACTGCTGGGCTTCTATCCGCAGCCGATTCTGGATACCTCGCACTCCGCGATTGGCAATATCCAGCAGTGGTTTGTTAATTCCGTTACTACTACAAGGCCGTAAATCGCCATGACAATAACTCCACAAAACCTGATCGCACTGCTACCGTTGCTGATCGTCGGCTTGACGGTGGTGGTTGTGATGCTCTCCATTGCGTGGCGACGCAATCATTTCCTCAACGCTACGCTCTCGGTTATTGGGCTTAACGCGGCGCTGGTTTCGCTCTGGTTTGTTGGCCAGGCGGGCGCTATGGACGTTACGCCGCTGATGCGCGTTGATGGTTTCGCCATGCTTTACACCGGGCTGGTATTGTTGGCGAGCCTCGCCACCTGTACTTTCGCCTACCCGTGGCTTGAAGGCTATAACGACAACAAGGATGAGTTCTACCTGTTGGTGTTAATTGCCGCGCTGGGCGGGATCCTGCTGGCGAATGCCAACCATCTGGCGTCTCTGTTCCTCGGTATCGAACTGATCTCTTTGCCGCTGTTTGGCCTGGTCGGTTACGCTTTCCGCCAGAAACGTTCACTGGAAGCCAGTATCAAATACACCATCCTTTCTGCCGCAGCGTCTTCTTTCCTGCTGTTTGGTATGGCGCTGGTGTATGCGCAGTCTGGCGACCTGTCGTTTGTCGCGTTGGGTAAAAACCTTGGCGACGGTATGCTCAACGAGCCGCTGTTGCTGGCAGGTTTCGGCCTGATGATTGTTGGCCTCGGCTTCAAACTCTCTCTGGTGCCGTTCCACCTGTGGACGCCAGACGTATACCAGGGCGCGCCTGCGCCGGTTTCCACTTTCCTGGCGACGGCGAGCAAAATCGCTATCTTCGGTGTGGTGATGCGTCTGTTCCTCTACGCACCGGTGGGTGACAGCGAAGCGATTCGCGTGGTGCTGGCGATTATCGCCTTTGCCTCCATCATCTTCGGTAACCTGATGGCGCTGAGCCAGACCAATATCAAACGTCTGCTCGGTTACTCATCTATCTCTCACCTCGGCTATCTGCTGGTAGCGCTGATTGCGCTGCAAACCGGCGAGATGTCGATGGAAGCGGTAGGGGTTTATCTGGCCGGTTATCTGTTCAGCAGCCTCGGCGCGTTCGGCGTGGTCAGCCTGATGTCCAGCCCGTATCGTGGCCCGGATGCTGATTCCCTGTTCTCTTACCGCGGTCTGTTCTGGCATCGTCCGATCCTCGCGGCAGTGATGACGGTGATGATGCTGTCTCTGGCCGGTATCCCGATGACGCTGGGCTTTATCGGTAAGTTCTACGTGCTGGCGGTCGGTGTCCAGGCACACTTGTGGTGGCTGGTGGGTGCCGTGGTTGTCGGTTCGGCAATCGGCCTCTACTACTACCTGCGCGTGGCGGTGAGCCTGTACCTGCACGCACCGGAACAACCGGGTCGCGATGCACCGTCAAACTGGCAGTACAGCGCGGGCGGTATCGTGGTGCTGATTTCTGCACTGTTGGTACTGGTGCTGGGTGTATGGCCACAACCGCTGATTAGTATTGTGCGGTTAGCAATGCCGCTGATGTAATCTGTTAGTTTGTAAGTCAGAAAGCCGCCGACATGTTCGGCGGTTTTTTTTGGCGCTCTGACACCATCACCCAACAATAACCGTCAGCGCATGATTCCCTTGTCGCAGCATACGTCGATACGCGCTAATCAGCTTTTCCATATCAAGCATGATCGAGGCAAAGAGTTGCCCCTCTAACTCTTCTGAAAAGGTCACTCCCGGATAAATCTCCATTTCATTGAGTCGCTTAATGGAAAACTGTTTACGCAGCTCACTTCGATCCAGTGATTCCAGTCGGTCGATTGTCGCGGCTAATTCCTGATTCCAGGTCAATCCCAGGAAGCCATCTATGCCATCTTCGAGGCTGTGTTCACCAAGCACGGCACGACTCAGCGGATCATTCTTCGCGGGATCAAAAGCAGAGGTGCCTGTCAGCCCAAAGTGTAAAAAATCCCAGCGTTTATCAATATCCAGTCGGCGTAATCCTGAAAGCGTGTCATGTATATTATCCATCAAAGGTTTTTCAGTAGACTCAAGCAGTTGGTTAATCTTTTCTGAGTCAATTTCTGCAAAATAACCAATCATTCCCATTTATTTTTCCTCCATTGAATTTTATGTTTCGCATCTTAAAACAGACGAGGGAAAATAAAATGTACATGTCGCTGTTTCTGGACCCGCCTCGAGAAATTTTTATTATTTACTGTTGTGTAACAAGGTTATAACACCATCTGAGCCATTTTCTGATAATTCAATCTGTCTGCTGTATCACCGGGCAAGTGGTATTGTTTATTACGATAAAAAGCGGTGTCAGTAATCATTACGGCGGGAATATCGTGTTGCCAATAATTCAGGTGGTCAGAGAAATCAATACCGGGAATAAACCATGGGGCATTCATAGAATAAACAGATAAATCCCGGGATGATAACAATGCCGTTTTTACCTGACGAACGGCGTTGATATCCTGTATTCTGCCGACCAGGCAATAAAGTCCCCCCGATCGGGATAAAGCCAGGACATTGCGGGTAAGGGTAATCCTGGCTACCAGGCGCAGAGTCGTAATAGCCAATCGGGGACGCCCTGCGCGGTAACTCTGGCACCGCTACTGACAAAGAACTCTTTTATATACTCTACGGACCTATTCAGATTATCAATATTGTCGGCATTACGTGGATGCACAGTTTGTGTAAGATAACGAACTGTTTTTTCTAATTGCTCAGGACTGACGTGTCGGGGCGTTGGCGATAATGCAGTGACCCAGGGTTGGTAAAAATAATCAGAGGGAGTGAAATCAGAAATAATATAACAAAAGGATTTTTTTTCATATATAAATTATCAATAAAAGACGTTATTTTATCATTATTTATAATGAGTTATGAGTGTTTGTTTTATTACGGTTGTTAGATCTATACAAAAAGTATCTTTTACAGTGGCTTCGCTATTTTAAAAAGGAATTCATATAAGGAAAAATATAATTATGTTATTTATTGGCAGATTGAGTTGACAGGGGGCAGAACTCTGAGGGTAAGAAAAGTCAGCAACAACAATCCACTACATCAACAGACCAGCAATCGCGTGCCGAGATACGCTGGAAATACCCGAAGATTGAACTGGCGGATGGTGTGACTGACATCAGTCAGTGATGACTGTTTAGCAAACTATGTTCGACCAGTCAGCATATTTGCTGACTGGTCGAATTGATTAACAATGATGTTAACTCACTCTTTTGTCGGATGCTCTATTTTTGGGTTGTGAGTGTTTTATTTCTAATTGTGTATAAGAAGCATTGATTCGTGCATCGCCATATTTATCTAAATAACAATTTCTGTTTACCAGTCGATGTTGAAAATCAATTTCGTACTGCTCTTCTGCTGAATATTTTTTAAATCTGTCAGCATAGTTTTTTAATAACGTATAGGGGGCGCTGTCAGAATTGCTTTCCCTTTGTTCAATCACTTCCTGGGCTGCCATGCACACAAACGCACCGCAACTTTGGCTTAAGTATTGCTGAAGATCGGCATGTAAAAATATTATCTCTGGTTCATTTAAATGAACTTTTATATTATTATTCGACATTTCTCCCATGAGTTCAGAATTAAAACTATTAATGACACGCGTAAGTGAATTTTCTTTATCATGGCCTAGTGCACGCAATGAGTTGAATATGACGCATTTTATTTGTAGTTTATTATTTTTTTTATTTACTATTTTCTGTAGCGAAACTAATATCCAGTGTCCGCCAGTATTTATGGGGAATAACTGGACTTCATTCGGCCATGATGGATCGCTCTTAATATTTTCATTGAGAGCGTCTTCCAGGTGAGTTCTGGTGGAGTAGGGGACGTAGAGACCAGTAGGATAATTGACTTGAGTATTTTTTGCATTAGCGGCGATCTTCTGAAGATAGCAAGCTATTTCATCTGTGGTTAATTGACGATTTTTATCCCAGAAGTTTGTATCATCACTCAGTTCATTATTCTCATCATTTAAAAGCACCTTTGAAAGCGACTGTTTTTCAGATATAAGAGGAATTTCATCACCGATAATTGTCATTAATTTCGAAGGGGAGAATAGCTTTTTGAACAGGAGAACATCTGAAGTATCCGGACCAGTTGGTTTAAGGTGGGAGTTGGTTGCGGTATGTGCCAAATTATATAATTTTAAACAGGCATTTTTAATAAGTCGGATAATCGATAGGGTCTCATTTGTTGGGTTTCTAACAATATGGTAAAGAATATCTTCAGCTTTTTTTCCAAATTCATCATAACCTAACGCAATATTATGCAGTAACTCAATACTTTCTTCATCTCCGGATAACGCTGTTTTTTTTAAAGACTGCAGTAATTCCTCGGTCACAGTAAATTTTTCTGCAAATGTCTGACTGAGTTGGGTTTGAGATAATTGACAATAATTGCTGACAACTGTAACCATCATGGGCTCCTTTTAGTTGCAAAGGTTGTGCTGAATGAAGATAAAAAGAGGCAACTTATTGCTCTGAATATAGTGCGTAAGGAGATGAATAAATATCAAAAATCGCTCAATATGCCCGTGTGGGTGGATATATGTAGCGCGGGTTGCGATAACAGGGCAAGTTTCGCCCTGTTTTTAATAATAAGCAGAGTTAAACGTTAAACACGGTGAAATCATTCGCTAGTTCAGTCGCCGGGAAAATTGACCTGCATTCACGTAACAGGTGCTGACAACCTTTGTCATCATAGCGCGAGCTGACGTGGGTAATGATTAGCTTACCGACTCCAGCCTCACGGGCTAGTGTCGCAGCCTGGCGTGTAGAGCTATGGCCGCGACTATTGGCTTTGGCTTCCATGGTTATATCCAGCGTCGCTTCGTGCACCATGACATCGACACCTTTAGCCAGGTCAAGTGCGGCATCGCAGGGGCCGGTATCGCCGAAAATAGCGAGCGCTTTACCTGGCACTGGAGCAGCTAAGTAATCTGCGCCGTTAATCTGCCTTCCATCTTCCAGCGTGATTGTTTTGCCCGCTTTTAATTCCTGAAACAGTGGGCCAGGCGGCACGCCAGCAGCTTTTAATGCCTGGGCATTTAATGCACCCGGTTTATCATGTTCTTCAATACGATAGCCATAACATTCCAGTGGGTGTTCCAGCGGATAAGCGGTTACTTTGCGCAGGCCATCATCGAGAATTTCGCCAGCGCCAATTTCGACAATTTCCAGCGGATAATCGGTCCATGAGCCGCTAATCCGCAGCGCGGTTTCCACAAATTCACGGATACCTTGCGGACCATAAATCGTTAAGGGTTGGATAATGCCTGACATAGAACGACTGCACAGCAAGCCGGGTAAACCAAAAAGATGATCGCCATGAAGGTGACTGATAAAAATCTTGTCCAGTTTTCCAGGGTTAAAGGCTGTATGCAGTAGCTGATGCTGGGTGCCTTCACCGCAGTCAAACAACCAAAGACCGCTCTGGGTCGGATGTTGCAGGTTAAGCAATATTGCCGTGACATTGCGCGTGCGGGTTGGCACACCGGCCGAAGTACCTAAAAAAATTAATTCCATGAGTTCATCACGTTTCAAAAAATATTCCGGCTAGTATAAGGCATACATCTAAAAGGAGAGCATTATGATTGAATGGCAAGATCTGCATCACTCTAAATTATCGGTTTCCCAGCTTTATGCCTTATTACAACTGCGTTGCGCGGTGTTTGTTGTCGAGCAGAATTGCCCTTATCAGGATATCGATGGTGATGATTTGACGGGGGATAATCGCCATATTCTCGGTTGGAAAAATGATGAACTGGTGGCATATGCGAGGATTCTGAAAAGTGATGATGATCTTGAGCCGGTCGTTATAGGTCGGGTGATTGTCAGTGAAGCGTTGCGTGGCGAAAAAGTGGGGCAGCAGCTGATGAGTAAAACACTCGAAACATGTACGCATCACTGGCCTGATAAGCCTGTTTACCTCGGGGCGCAGGCGCATCTGCAAAACTTCTACCAGAGTTTCGGTTTTATCCCTGTGACGGAGGTCTATGAAGAAGATGGTATCCCACACATTGGGATGGCACGCGAGGTAATTCAGGCGTAATCAACAACCCTTGTCTATAGTTAGTGACAGGTTTTACGCAAATGGAGAACGAGAATGTCTAATCAGTTTGGTGATACACGTATCGATGACGACCTGACGCTGCTTAGTGAAACACTGGAAGAGGTGCTCCGCTCCTCTGGCGATCCCGCCGATCAGAAATATGTTGAGCTGAAAGCGCGTGCAGAAAAAGCGCTGGATGATGTGAAAAAACGGGTTAGCCAGGCTTCAGACAGTTATTACTATCGGGCGAAGCAGGCAGTTTATCGTGCTGATGACTACGTCCACGAAAAACCCTGGCAAGGAATTGGTGTGGGCGCGGCCGTTGGGCTGGTACTAGGACTGTTGCTGGCACGCCGTTAAAACCTCCCTACACCGGGGTACTGCATTTTTTTTGTAGTACCCCGTATAATGTGAGGCTTTTAACAGGGAGAGGTCCGCGTGCAATCACTTACTACGGCGCTGGAAAATCTACTGCGCCATTTGTCGCAAGAGATTCCGGCGACACCCGGCATTCGGGTTATCGATATTCCTTTCCCTCTCAAAGACGCTTTTGATGCCTTGAGCTGGCTGGCCAGTCAGCAAACGTACCCGCAATTCTACTGGCAACAACGTAATGGTGATGAAGAAGCTGCCGTCCTGGGCGCGATTACCCGTTTTACGTCGTTGGACCAGGCACAACGTTTTCTTCGCCAGCACCCGGAACACGCCGACTTACGCATTTGGGGGCTGAATGCTTTTGACCCGTCGCAGGGCAATTTACTTTTACCCCGCCTGGAATGGCGACGCTGTGGCGGTAAAGCCACGCTGCGGCTGACGCTATTCAGCGAAAGCTCCCTTCAGCACGATGCGATTCAGGCAAAAGAATTTATCGCCACACTGGTGAGTATCAAGCCCTTGCCTGGGTTACATTTAACCACCACGCGAGAACAACACTGGCCGGACAAAACGGGCTGGACGCAATTAATCGAACTGGCAACGAAAACCATCGCCGAAGGTGAGCTCGACAAAGTGGTGCTCGCTCGGGCAACTGACCTGTATTTCGCAAGTCCGGTCAACGCGGCGGCGATGATGGCTGCCAGTCGTCGACTGAATCTGAATTGCTACCATTTTTACATGGCCTTTGATGGCGAAAATGCTTTTCTTGGCTCTTCACCGGAACGGTTATGGCGGCGGCGTGACAAAGCGCTGCGTACTGAAGCGCTGGCGGGAACAGTAGCAAATAATCCTGATGATAAGCAGGCGCAGCAGTTAGGAGAGTGGCTGATGGCGGATGATAAAAACCAGCGCGAGAACATGCTGGTGGTGGAAGATATCTGCCAACGATTACAGGCCGATACCCAGACGCTGGATGTTTTACCGCCGCAGGTACTGCGTCTGCGTAAAGTGCAGCATCTTCGCCGCTGTATCTGGACTTCACTCAACAAAGCGGATGATGTGATCTGTTTACATCAGTTGCAGCCAACGGCAGCAGTTGCTGGCTTACCGCGCGATCTGGCGCGACAGTTTATCGCCCGTCACGAACCGTTCACCCGAGAATGGTACGCCGGTTCTGCGGGCTATCTCTCATTACAACAAAGCGAATTCTGCGTTTCCCTGCGCTCAGCAAAAATTAGCGGCAATGTCGTGCGATTATATGCTGGCGCGGGCATTGTCCGTGGTTCCGACCCCGAGCAAGAGTGGCAGGAAATCGACAACAAAGCGGCAGGGCTGCGTACTTTATTACAGATGGAATAGTAATGAGTCGCATCATTACCGATTCATATCAATAATCTATTTTTGTAGCTCCTTATACTTAGCCGCAATATTGATACCGGACAAACTCATGTCAGTAAGCGCATTTAACCGACGCTGGGCGGCGGTCATTCTGGAAGCATTAACGCGTCACGGCGTCAGACACATCTGTATCGCCCCTGGCTCGCGTTCTACACCGTTAACGTTAGCGGCGGCGGAGAATTCCACATTCATTCACCACACCCATTTCGATGAGCGTGGACTGGGACATCTGGCGCTGGGGCTGGCGAAAGTCAGCAAGCAGCCGGTGGCGGTGATTGTGACCTCCGGCACGGCGGTAGCAAATCTCTATCCGGCACTGATTGAAGCTGGGTTAACCGGAGAAAAACTGATCCTGTTAACCGCCGATCGCCCGCCGGAGCTAATTGACTGCGGCGCGAATCAGGCAATTCGCCAGCCGGGAATGTTCGCCTCTCACCCCACGCACAGTATTTCATTGCCGCGCCCGACCCGGGATATCCCCGCACGTTGGCTGGTTTCTACCATCGACCACGCTCTCGGTACGCTTCATGCGGGGGGAGTCCATATCAACTGCCCGTTTGCTGAACCGCTGTATGGCGAAATGGACGATACCGGGCTTAGCTGGCAACAGCGTCTGGGTGACTGGTGGCAGGACGACAAACCGTGGCTGCGTGAAGCGCCTCGTCTGGAAAGTGAAAAACAGCGCGACTGGTTCTTCTGGCGACAAAAGCGCGGCGTGGTGGTTGCCGGGCGCATGAGTGCGGAAGAGGGCAAAAAAGTTGCCCTGTGGGCGCAAACTCTTGGCTGGCCGCTGATTGGCGATGTGCTGTCACAAACCGGGCAGCCGCTGCCGTGTGCCGATCTTTGGTTAGGCAATGCCAAAGCGACCAGCGAGCTGCAGCAGGCGCAAATTGTGGTGCAACTGGGAAGCAGCCTGACGGGCAAACGGCTCCTGCAATGGCAGGCAAGCTGTGAACCAGAAGAGTACTGGATTGTTGATGACATTGAAGGGCGACTTGATCCGGCACACCATCGCGGACGTCGCTTAATTGCCAATATTGCCGACTGGCTGGAGCTGCATCCGGCAGAAAAACGCCAGCCCTGGTGCGTTGAAATCCCGCGCCTGGCGGAACAGGCAATGCAGGCGGTTATTGCCCGCCGTGATGCGTTTGGCGAAGCGCAACTGGCGCATCGCATCTGCGACTATCTGCCTGAACAGGGGCAATTGTTTGTTGGTAACAGCCTGGTGGTACGTCTGATTGATGCGCTTTCGCAACTTCCGGCAGGTTACCCGGTGTACAGCAACCGAGGGGCCAGCGGTATCGACGGACTGCTTTCGACCGCCGCAGGCGTTCAGCGGGCAAGCGGCAAACCGACGCTGGCGATTGTGGGCGATCTCTCCGCACTTTACGATCTCAACGCGCTGGCGTTATTGCGTCAGGTTTCTGCGCCGCTGGTATTAATTGTGGTGAACAACAACGGCGGGCAAATTTTCTCGCTGTTGCCAACGCCGCAAAGCGAGCGTGAGCGTTTCTATCTGATGCCGCAAAACGTCCATTTTGAGCACGCCGCCGCGATGTTCGAGCTGAAATATCATCGTCCGCAAAACTGGCAGGAACTTGAAACGGCATTTGCCGACGCCTGGCGCACGCCAACCACCACGGTGATTGAAATGGTGGTTAACGACACCGATGGTGCGCAAACGCTCCAGCAACTTCTGGCGCAGGTAAGCCATTTATGATCCTGCACGCGCAGGCAAAACACGGAAAACCAGGTTTACCCTGGCTGGTGTTTTTGCACGGTTTTTCCGGCGATTGCCACGAATGGCAAGAAGTGGGCGAGGCGTTTGCCGACTACTCACGGTTGTATGTTGATCTCCCAGGTCATGGTGGTTCGGCGGCGATTAGCGTCGATGGATTTGATGATGTCACCGACTTACTGCGTAAAACCTTGGTTAGTTACAACATACTTGACTTCTGGCTGGTGGGGTACTCGCTTGGCGGACGGGTGGCGATGATGGCGGCTTGCCAGGGGCTGGCGGGGCTTTGTGGGGTTATTGTCGAAGGCGGGCATCCGGGGCTGCAAAATGCTGAACAACGTGCGGAACGTCAGCGTTCCGATCGCCAATGGGCGCAGCGTTTTTGCACAGAACCGTTAACGGCGGTATTTGCCGACTGGTATCAACAGCCTGTTTTTGCCTCGCTCAATGACGATCAACGCCGGGAGCTGGTGGTGCTGCGCAGCAACAATAATGGCGCAACCCTTGCCGCCATGCTGGAGGCGACTTCTCTCGCCGTCCAGCCTGATTTACGTGCTAACCTTAGCGCCCGCACATTTGCGTTTTATTATTTATGTGGTGAACGTGACAGCAAATTCCGCGCCCTGGCGGCGGAACTGGCTGCCGACTGCCATGTCATTCCTCGCGCCGGACATAACGCGCATCGGGAAAATCCCGCTGGCGTAATCGCAAGTCTGGCGCAGATCTTGCGTTTCTGACTAAAGGACACAATATGATTTATCCTGATGAAGCAATGCTTTACGCACCGGTTGAATGGCACGACTGCTCCGAAGGCTTTGAGGACATTCGTTATGAAAAATCCACCGACGGTATCGCAAAAATCACCATTAATCGTCCGCAGGTGCGCAATGCCTTCCGTCCTCTGACGGTAAAAGAGATGATCCAGGCACTGGCAGATGCGCGTTATGACGACAACGTCGGCGTGATCATTCTGACTGGCGCAGGCGATAAAGCGTTCTGCTCCGGCGGTGACCAGAAAGTGCGTGGCGATTACGGCGGCTATAAAGATGATTCCGGCGTACATCACCTGAACGTGCTGGACTTCCAGCGTCAGATCCGTACCTGTCCGAAACCGGTTGTCGCGATGGTGGCTGGCTACTCCATCGGCGGCGGTCACGTTCTGCACATGATGTGCGACCTGACTATCGCGGCAGATAATGCCATCTTCGGTCAGACTGGCCCGAAAGTCGGTTCCTTCGACGGCGGCTGGGGCGCTTCCTACATGGCTCGTATCGTCGGGCAGAAAAAAGCGCGAGAAATCTGGTTCCTGTGCCGTCAGTACGACGCAAAACAGGCGCTGGATATGGGCCTTGTCAACACCGTGGTACCGCTGGCGGATCTGGAAAAAGAAACCGTCCGTTGGTGCCGCGAAATGCTGCAAAACAGCCCGATGGCGCTGCGCTGCCTGAAAGCTGCGCTGAACGCCGACTGTGACGGGCAGGCGGGGCTGCAAGAGCTGGCGGGCAACGCCACCATGCTGTTCTACATGACGGAAGAAGGTCAGGAAGGTCGCAACGCTTTCAACCAGAAACGTCAGCCTGATTTCAGCAAATTTAAACGGAATCCGTAATGCGTAGCGCGCAGGTATACCGCTGGCAGATCCCCATGGACGCGGGGGTGGTTCTGCGCGACAGGCGGTTAAAAACCCGCGACGGGCTGTACGTTTGCCTGCGTGAGGGCGAGCGCGAAGGGTGGGGGGAGATCTCCCCACTGCCGGGCTTCAGCCAGGAAACCTGGGAAGAGGCGCAAAGCGTGCTGCTTGCCTGGGTAAATAACTGGCTGGCAGGCGATTGCGAGCTACCGCAGATGCCTTCCGTTGCCTTTGGCGTAAGCTGTGCATTGGCGGAGCTGGCAGATACGCTCCCGCAGGCGGCCAATTACCGTGCGGCACCACTGTGTAATGGCGATCCTGACGATCTGATCCTCAAACTTGCTGATATGCCAGGCGAGAAAGTGGCGAAGGTCAAAGTGGGATTGTACGAAGCCGTGCGCGACGGCATGGTGGTTAATCTGTTGCTGGAGGCAATTCCGGATCTGCATTTGCGTCTTGACGCAAATCGCGCCTGGACACCGCTGAAAGGCCAGCAGTTTGCCAAATATGTTAACACGGATTATCGCCACCGCATCGCGTTTCTCGAAGAGCCGTGCAAAACCCGCGATGATTCGCGAGCGTTTGCCCGTGAAACCGGCATTGCCATTGCCTGGGATGAAAGCCTGCGCGAGCCGGATTTTGCCTTTGTGGCTGAAGAGGGCGTGCGCGCGGTAGTTATCAAACCCACGCTCACGGGCAGTCTGGAGAAAGTACGCGAGCAGGTACAGGCGGCGCACGCGCTGGGGCTGACGGCGGTGATCAGTTCTTCCATTGAATCGAGCTTAGGCTTAACGCAACTGGCGCGGATTGCCGCCTGGTTAACGCCGGACACCATTCCAGGGCTGGACACGCTGGATCTGATGCAGGCGCAGCAGGTACGTCGCTGGCCGGGTAGCACGCTGCCTGTCGTGGAAGTTGATGCACTGGAGCGGTTGTTATGATCTTCTCTGACTGGCCGTGGCGTCACTGGCGGCAAGTGCGGGGAGAAGCCATCGCCTTACGTCTTAATGACGAGCAACTTAACTGGCGCGAGCTTTGTGCTCGCGTCGATGAATTAGCCTCAGGCTTTGCGGCGCAGGGCGTTGTTGAGGGCAGCGGCGTGATGTTGCGGGCGTGGAATACGCCGCAAACGCTGCTCGCCTGGCTGGCGTTACTGCAATGCGGGGCGCGGGTGTTGCCCGTGAACCCTCAGCTGCCGCAACCGTTGCTTGAAGAATTGCTGCCCAATCTGACGCTGCAATTTGCGCTGGTGCCGGATGGGGAAAACACGTTTCCGGCGTTAACGTCGCTGCACATTCAGCGGGTTGAAGGCGCACATGCCGCTACGTGGCAGCCGACGCGTCTGTGCTCAATGACGTTGACCTCGGGTTCTACCGGGTTGCCGAAAGCCGCTGTCCATACTTATCAGGCCCATCTTGCCAGTGCCGAAGGGGTGTTATCGTTGATTCCGTTTGGCGATCACGATGACTGGTTGCTCTCTTTACCGCTGTTTCACGTCTCCGGTCAGGGAATTATGTGGCGCTGGTTATACGCTGGTGCGCGGATGACGGTGCGTGATAAACAGCCATTGGAGCAAATGCTGGCAGGCTGTACTCACGCTTCACTGGTGCCAACACAACTCTGGCGTTTGCTGGTTAACCGCAGTTCCGTTTCCCTGAAAGCGGTGTTACTTGGCGGCGCGGCTATCCCGGTCGAGTTGACGGAACAGGCGCGCGAGCAGGGGATTCGTTGCTTTTGCGGCTATGGTCTGACCGAGTTTGCCTCCACGGTGTGTGCGAAAGAAGCCGACGGCCTGGCAGACGTTGGTTCGCCGCTGCCGGGTCGGGAAGTGAAAATCGTTAATAATGAAGTGTGGCTGCGGGCTGCCAGTATGGCAGAAGGTTACTGGCGTAACGGGCAACTGGTTTCACTGGTTAATGACGAAGGCTGGTACGCTACGCGCGATCGCGGTGAGATGCATAATGGCAAGCTGACCATTGTCGGACGTTTAGACAATCTGTTCTTCAGTGGCGGTGAGGGTATTCAGCCGGAAGAAGTCGAGCGTGTTATTGCTGCACATCCTGCGGTTTTGCAGGTGTTTATCGTTCCCGTTGCCGACAAGGAGTTTGGTCATCGGCCGGTAGCGGTGGTGGAGTATGACCAGCAAACCGTTGATCTTGGCGAATGGGTGAAAGATAAGCTGGCTCGTTTTCAACAACCGGTGCGCTGGCTGACTTTACCGCCGGAGCTTAAAAACGGCGGTATTAAAATTTCACGTCAGGCGCTAAAAGAGTGGGTGCAACGTCAGCAATAATTAACCCTCCGTTTCACTTCTCATTTCTGCCATTCCATTGCCGTTGATAAAGAGTTTATCTGTTAATCTGTAAATTGATGTGAAAACTCTTAGCAAACAGGATAATGCAATGGAATGGCTGGTCAAAAAATCGTGCTGCAATAAACAAGATAACAGACATGTACTTATGCTCTGCGATGCTGGCGGCGCGATAAAAATGATCGCCGAAGTGAAGAGTGACTTCGCCGTGAAAGTGGGGGATTTACTCTCGCCTTTGCAGAATGCGCTTTATTGTATTAATCGTGAAAAGCTGCATACGGTGAAAGTCCTCTCGGCAAGCAGTTATAGCCCCGATGAGTGGGAACGGCAGTGTACAGCGGCAGGGAAAACTCAGTAACGTAGTTTTGTCGTGGGCAGGAAAATCAGCATCAACCCGCTCATAATACAGGCTACTCCCAGTAGTGCTTTCAGCGAAAAAGTCCCTTCCCAGCCGGGAAGTACCATTGAAGCAATCCATACCAGCACATAACTCATACTGAGCAAGGCATAGGCTTTGCTTAGCGCAAGTTTATGTAGCGTTTTATACCAACAAAAAACGGAAAGCAGATAACCCAGCAGCCCGAGTAACAGTATCCGGGCATCCAGGCCAAAAGCTAACAGAGCCGCGATAAAATCCCATAAGTGCGTCATCGGCGGCAGATGACTTGCCGCAAAACCCAGACTTAATTGCGCAACTGAGGCAATAATGACGCTGAATAATCCCCATATCAGGCCCATTACACCGTACTCCCGAGGATCACAATGCCACCAATAATGAACGCCACCCCACACCAGTGACGCGGCGATACCGGTTCGTGCCACAGTTTTACTGCAGCCAGCGTCACCCAGACAAAATTCAGACTTAACATCGGGTAGGCAATGCCTACCGGTACGTTCTGCAAGACCAGCAGCCAGAGCACCATGGCAAGACCAAGACAAGCCAGCGCCAGTCCCAGCCACAGCACGATATGTTTGCGCCGTTTGTTTATCGCCACAAAGCAGGTTGCCTGTTTCTGACACAACTGCCCGGCAACGCTAAGCAAGCTGGCAAAGACTAATGTTAGCCAGATCATTTGGGACGATACTGAATCAGCACCAGACGCTCCTGACGATCGATGGCATCTGCGGGCGGAATGGCGAGACTGTTGATATCTTCATCGCGGTCAACCGAAAGCACGAGAGTAATAATCCCCTCCTGACGATGTTGATTAAGCCAGTTTGCGAACTCATCACCGCTGACAAATCTCCCTTTCGCATCCGGATAATTAAGGCCGTATTTCAACTCACCTGTCTGGCGATACATGATGATGTCATCGCGTTGCAGGCTCCATGCCAGACCTGCGGCAACACCGACGCTATCAGTAAGAATATAGCGGCTTGGCTGAAGTGATTCTTGTGTCATCTCGACAAAAAATTGCGGATGTTTTCCTTCCATAACTCTGTCAGGAATTGAAAATCCTACCAGCAACGCCAGCCCCAGCGGGCAAAGCGCGGCAAAAGGCCAGGTCTTTTCGACGTTTGTTAAGGTGTACCAGCCGAAAAATGCCCATAGCGAAAAAATCGACCAGGCACAAAAGACTTTATAGCTCTCGAAGGTTTGCCACACCGGCGTGTTCATTGGTCCCCACGGGGAGACCACAAATGTGGCAATAATGCCAGTGACGCCAAAAGCGATGTTAATCCAGCCATTAATCCGCAGCGCCAGAGGATTATTTTTTGCTGCCAGCAAAGCGTAATGCGCCATCAGCATTGCCAGAGATGCAAAGCAGGAAAGAATATAGGTGGGCAATTTACCTTTAGCGACGGAGAAAAACAGCAGCGGCATTATCGTCCAGCTCAACAAATAGACGGTTGCGGAAAGCTTGCGGTTTTTCCAGCCTGTGTACAGTGCACCGGGGAGTAATCCCAGCCACGGCAGGCTACCGGCAATGATGACCGGCACGTAGTACCAGAACGGAGCTCTATGTTGGGCATCATCCAGTGCAAAGCGTTGAATATGCTCAACCCAGAAAAAATAGTGCCAGAAGTCAGGCTCCCGCTGCGCTATCGCCAGTCCCCAAGGGAGAACCGTCAGTACGCAACTGATAACCGCCAGCCAGCCGTAAATAAAGAGATCTTTCCAGCGTTTTTGCGTCGCTACCCATGGCAGCACGCTTAATACCGGCACGGCAAGGGCGAGAAAACCTTTGGTCATCACCCCCATGCCGCAGGTGATTCCCAGCAGTAAAAATCCTGCGCTTTTGCCTTTCCACGTCTGTGCCTGCATTGCCAGCCAGAAGCTGCACATTCCCGCCACCAGCCAGAATGCAATAAACGGATCGAGCACGGCATAAGTGCCGATGGCATAGACAATAAACAATGAGAGATAAATTACTGTGGCGAGTAGAGCCAGACGTTTATCGCGCCATAAGCGCAGAGTAAACCAGGTCACCAGCGCGGCAGTTAACAGGGTCGCAAAGATAACGCCTGCCCGCACACCAAAGTTATTCGCGCCAAATAGCCATTGCCCAATGCTGTTAATCCAGTATCCGGCAATGGGTTTTTCGAAATAACGTAGCCCTAACAGATGGGGCACAATCCAGTCGCCGGATGCCAGCATTTCTCGACTGATTTCCGCATAACGCGTTTCATCGGGTTGCCAGAGCAGACGCGTGCTGATCGGTAACAGGTAATAGCAGGCAATAAACGCGAAGAGGCCGATAAGGTAACGTACCGATTTCATCAGCGACTACCCGCAATTTGTTGGCAACCCAGCCAGCCTTCACGTCCGGCAATATTTCCGCGAACAACTTGTCCGAGCGGCAACGTCTCTGATAACAGTTCGCTTAAAGGGCAAAATGTCACGCCTTCCTGAGCTGCGCGTTTGAGGAGATCCACAAAATTATGCTGATAAGCGCAGCCTTCAACTTCTGCATGAATGGTATAAACCGGCGTGCCTTTATCTCGCAGGATGCGGTTGAGTAACCAACCGTTAAAATCTTCTGCTTTCACATCCCGACCAATCACTTCATCCCAGGTGGGTAAGGTCACCGGAATTTGCGCAGTGCCAGGGTTTCCTGATTCGAGCAATGGACGGAACGGCATGGCCCCACGACAATCGCTGTTGTAGCGCAAATGGAACGCTTCTTTTGCTTCGATCACCTTCTGGTCGGCACGCCAGCCCGCAGCGGCAGAACAGGTTACCGGTTGACCGATAATCTCTTCCAGAGTGCGAAGACCGCGTGCAATATCGTCGATCATTGTTTGCCGATCCCAGTTACCGCTACGGGCTTGCCAGGCATGGTGATCCCAGGCGTGCAGGCCGACTTCGTGATGTTTAGCCGCTTCACGAATGATATCGGCATTGGCATGACCAATCTCTTTACCTGGCCAGGCCGTACCTGCCAGTAAAATATCCCAGCCATAAAGCGATGCCGCATTTGAGCGCAGCATCTTCCACAAAAACTGTGGCTTCACCAGTCGCCAGAGATGGCGGCCCATATTGTCCGGGCCGACGCTGAAAAAAATGCTGGCCTGAATATTATGCTTACTCAAGATTTCCAGCAGACGCGGCACGCCTTCACGGGTGCCACGAAAGGTATCGACATCAATGCGTAAGCCTACTTTGGTCATGATGGTTTATCCGTAAGATCAACGGTGCGCAGGAAGAAATCCAGCGTTTCGTCGATGGTTTCCTGCATATCAATTTTCGGCTCCCAGTCCAGGCAGCGGTGGGCATTGCGGATGCTCGGTTTACGATGCTCTACGTCCTGATATCCTTTGCCGTAGTAGCTGCTACTTTCGACAACGCGAAAGCCCGCAAACGGTGGGAAATGATGGCGCAGCGGATGTTTTTCGAAGCTCGCCAGCAGCATCTCGCCCAGTTCCTCAATGCTCGCTTCGTTCTCAGGATTGCCAATGTTGATAATTTCACCGTCGCAGCGATTTCCCGCATTTTCGATAATGCGGTATAACGCCTCGATACCATCGCGAATATCAGTAAAGCAGCGTTTTTGTTTTCCGCCATCAATCAGCTTAATCGGTGAACCTTCTACCAGATTGAGAATGAGTTGCGTAATAGCGCGGGAGCTGCCAATTCGCGCTGCATTAAGGTTATCCAGTCGTGGTCCCATCCAGTTAAACGGGCGGAAGAGGGTGAACTGTAAACCCTCTTTTTCGCCATAGGCCCAGATAACCCGATCAAGTAATTGTTTTGACACCGAATAAATCCAGCGTGGTTTATTCACCGGGCCGACGATTAAATTAGAATGGTCCTCATCGAAGTATTTATCGCTACACATCCCATAAACTTCTGAAGTTGACGGGAAGATGATTCGCTTACGGTACTTCACGCAGTAGCGGATAATGCGCAGATTCTCTTCAAAATCGAGTTCAAATACGCGCAGCGGGTTGCGGGTATATTCAATCGGCGTGGCTATCGCCACCAGCGGCAAGACGACATCACATTTTTTGACATGATACTCAATCCATTCGGAATGAATACTGATATCGCCTTCAACAAAGTGAAAATGCGGATGATTCAGAAAACGGCTTATCGCATCGCTGCCAATATCCAGACCGTAAACTTCATAATGATCTTCGCGCAGCAGGCGTTCTGTCAGATGGTTGCCAATAAAGCCATTCACCCCGAGGATGAGTACCCGGGTACGGCGTCGGGCGGTGCAGGCAGGCTGGCTATTCAAGCGTGAACCTTGCACCAGGCCCAGCGTCTGCGCTAATTGCGAGCCCTGCATAGTAATGCCGTCGCCCGCCTGTCCGGTGACGATTTCCAGCGCGCCATCGCCACAGGCAATCAGCAGTGGCGCAACAGAAATCACGCTCCCCGGCTGTGCTTTGCTGGCATGAGGATGAACACGCGACGACCAGACGGTGAATTTCTGATTGCCAACATAGCTGAAGGCACCCGGCCACGGATCGGCAACGGCACGTACCATGTTGTGCAGTACGGATGCCGGTTTATGCCATTCAAGGAAACTGTCATCCGGCGTTCTGCGACCAAAACAGGTGGCTTCGTTTTCGCGCTGGGCGATTTCCAGAATATTACCGTGTTTAATGGCGGGTAATGTCTGTTCCAGTAGCTGGCGCGCGGCATGGCACAATTTATGATGCAGCGTAATAGCGATATCGTCTGGCGCAATGGCAATGCGCAGTTGCGCCACAATGGCCCCGGCATCGGCACGTTTCACCATTCGGTGCAATGTAACGCCAGTTTCCGTTTCACCGTTGACCAGCACCCAGTTCAGCGGCGCGCGACCACGATATTTTGGTAACAGCGAACCATGCAGATTAAATGCACCTGCGGGAGCGAGCTGCAAAATTTCGTCGCAAATAAGATGGCGATAATAAAAAGAGAAAATCACATCTGGCGACAGTTGGGCAATGCGTTCCACCCACAGCGGATGATTAACGTCATCCGTCGCATAAACCGGAATGCCTCTTTCCGCTGCCAGACGAGCCACCGAACCATAAAAGGCTTTTTCACCGGGATTATCGGTATGGGTAAAAATGGCGCTAATTTCGTAACCGGCAGCCAGCAGAGCTTCAATACCGAGGCATCCCATATCGTGGTAGGCAAAAACGACGGTTTTCATTATTCATTTTCCTTGCTGGATGGACGGATAACTTGCTGAACAAAATAGCGGGGGCGGGCGCGGACATCGGTGTAGATCCTGCCGATATATTCACCGAGTAATCCCATGCCGATAAACTGAGCGCCAATAAAAGTAAACAGCACGGCAAATAGCATAAAGACGCCTTCTGCCGCCCATTGTGGTCCGAAGGTCAGGCGTAAAATCACCAGCAGCACCGCAATGCTAAAACCTCCAATCGCAATAATGCTGCCGAGCAGACTCAGCATACGTAGCGGCGTTGTGGTAAGGCAGGTCACCAGGTCGTACATCAAATTAATCAGGCGCATAAAACTGTATTTGGATTCACCAAACTCACGCTCGGCATGATGTACTGGAATTTCAATGGCACGGCGGGCGAAGATATTCGCCAGAATCGGGATAAAGGTGCTACGTTCATGGCAGTGCAACATCGCATCGACAATATGACGGCGATAGGCGCGCAGCATACAACCGTAGTCACCCATCGCTTTGCCGGTGGTGCGCTGAATAAGCCGGTTAATCATCTTCGAAGCTGTTTTACGAAACCAGCTGTCCTGGCGGTTCTGGCGTACAGTCCCTACCACGTCGTAACCTTCATCGGCTTTTGCCACCAGGCGGGGGATTTCTTCTGGCGGATTCTGGAGATCGGCATCAAGGGTAATAATTAAGTCGCCGGTAACGTGACTGAATCCCGCCATAATCGCTGAATGTTGCCCGTAATTGCGGTTAAGCAAAATAGACACAATATGGCTGTTCTCCGCTTGTGAGGCTTCGACCAGCATATGCGCGGAATTATCGCTACTGCCGTCATCAATCAGCAGGATCTCATACTCTTTCCCCAACGATTCACAGGCTGTGGTGGTGCGCCTGATTAATTCCGGTAAGCTTTCCTGCTCGTTATAAACGGGAATAACCACCGAGACTTTCTTAACAGGGTGGATTTCAAACATGGCTTATTGTCCTGCGAGTTGCTGAAGGGCTGTGATGACACGGTCGGCATCGGCGGTAGTCATATCCGGGAACAGCGGCAAAGAACAGATGCGTTCGCTATTCCATTCGGTATTCGGTAACGACAGCGTGGGAAAACGCTCGCGATAATATTTTTGTGTGTGAGCGGCGCGGAAATGTAACCCGGTACCAATGCCTCTTTCTTTTAACGCTTCCATCAACGCATCGCGACTGATACCACAACGTTGTTCATCGACACGAATAATAAACAGATGCCAGGCGTGAACGTGCGGCCAGGCGGGAAGGCTTAATGGCTGAAAGGGGAGAGCTGCCAGTGCTTGCTGATATTGCTGGGCAATTTCGCGCCGACGGGTGTTGAGGTGCTCTAATTTTGCTAACTGTGTCAGGGCAATTGCGGCGTTAATATCGGTCAGATTGTACTTATAGCCCGGTGTTAAGACTTCAGCCTGCGGTGCACGGCCCCAGGTTTGTCTGTCATAGGCATCGACACCCAGACCGTGAAATTTCAGCATCCGTAGCTGGCGGGCAAGGTTTTCATTATCAGTTACAATCAGGCCACCTTCCGCACAGGTAATATTTTTAATGGCATGAAATGAAAAAATAGCGGTACCTTTTGCGCCAATATGTCGCCCTTTGTAATACGTACCGACGGCATGGGCAGCATCTTCGATAACTGCGATGCCGTAACGTTCGCCAATGGCGCGAATGGCGTCAATATCTGCTGGCGCACCGGCATAATGCACCGGAATGATGGCTTTAGTGCGTGGCGTTATGGCTGACTCGATCGCTTCAGGCGTGACCATCAGCGTATCGCGGTCGACATCCACCATTACCGGCGTTGCACCCAACAAGGAAATCATATTGAGGGTTGAAACCCAGGTCAGGGAAGGCGTAATCACTTCATCGCCCTTGCCAATTTCCAACGCCATTAGCGTGATATGCATTCCGGCGGTGGCTGAACTGACCGCGATGGCATGCTGATTTCCCGTCAACTGGCAAAAGGCTTGCTCAAGCGCCTGATTCTTCGGACCGGTTGTGAGCCAACCGGATTCGAGAACCTCTTTAACTGCAGCGAGTTCCTCCACGCCCATTGCTGGTCGCGAAAAAGGCAAAAATTCTGACATTGCTTTTCCTTCCGCCATTGAATACCTGTCCACTTATATTTGCTATAAAGAGTGTTGTGTATATTTTGCCATTTGGAGCGAAATTTTAAGGATAGAATATTAACTTAACCTTAAGAAACTAATATTAGACGTAAATATTGAAATTTTTATATTTTTTCTTATTTAGGCTTTGCATTTGGCAAAATTTTGAGGCATTTTGCCGACATCGTAGGATTTTTAATATTACACCAACTGCTAATTATCGCCAGAAATGTCGCTCAATTTTACGGTAATTGTCTGGTTGCGCTTGTCTATAGGTGGAGTTTACGTGTTAGCTTTTTGCCGCTCATCATTGAAGTCAAAAAAATATTTCATCATTTTACTGGCGCTCGCTGCAATTGCCGGACTGGGTACTCATGCCGCCTGGAGTAGCAATGGTTTGCCACGTATCGACAATAAAACATTGGCCAGACTGGCACAGCAGCACCCGGTTGTCGTTTTGTTTCGCCATGCTGAACGTTGCGATCGTTCAACCAATCAATGCTTGTCAGATAAAACAGGTATTACGGTTAAAGGTACCCAGGATGCCCGTGAACTGGGCAACGCTTTTAGCGCTGACATCCCTGATTTCGATCTTTATTCCAGTAATACCGTCCGGACCATTCAGTCGGCGACCTGGTTTTCCGCGGGTAAAAAGCTGACGGTAGATAAACGACTTCTTCAGTGCGGTAATGAGATTTATAGTGCAATTAAGGACTTACAAAGCAAAGCGCCTGATAAAAATATCGTTATTTTCACCCATAATCATTGCCTGACATATATTGCTAAAAATAAGCGTGATGCGACATTTAAACCTGATTATCTGGATGGTTTAGTCATGCATGTGGAAAAAGGCAAAGTTTATCTGGATGGGGAATTCGTTAACCACTAAATTTTCAATCTGACAGCCAGTGATGGCTGTCATCATTGTTAAAGAAGACCTTTCAAACGTAACGTTTTTCGGGTGGCAACATTTAAATCATAATGCACCAGATCTTCAGGTTTTACCCACGCGTAGTCCTGAAACTCTTCGTTTATTTTCACTTCTCGGTTGGCAGAAACGCAGTCAAAAATCAGGTAAATCATATAAATCTCTTCCTTGCGACCATCTGCATACGTCTTGGTGCGAATATCATCGCTGAAGGTCCACGGCGTGATTTCTGTCAAAAGCAGCTGTTCTCCCAGTTCTTCGCGAATTTCGCGGCGTAGTGCCTCTTCAATTCGTTCGCCAGACTCCACGCCGCCACCCGAAAGCGCCCATTGACCGGGGAAAACGCCGCGATCGTCGGCCATTTTACACAGCAAATAAGCACCATCATTTTGAATCAAAGGGCATACAATAGTCCGTTGTCGCATAGGGGTATTCCTTATAAATAAAAAGAAACCATGAGAATACGGTAACTCAGAAATATGTGAAAGTGACAGTAATCTCTTTTGCAATGATAACTGCACTTATTATTATTTTTGTGTGTATCGGTAAAGTGTGTTTATTTTTTCGGCGTTTAATTATTTAAGAAGTATTTAGTTACAATAAGTGACTAGATCCCTTTTTTCGCTCATTGAATCCTCTGTGCCAGGCAGTACAATCCCGCAGCTTTGGGAATTTTGATTAATTGCTTGTGGGAAAGGGGATAATGAAAAAAATTGCGCTAGCAGGTCTGGCCGGAATGCTGTTGGTTTCTGCATCGGTCAATGCAATGAGCATCAGCGGCCAGGCGGGTAAAGAATACACCAATATTGGTGTCGGTTTTGGGACTGAATCGACGGGCCTGGCTTTAAGCGGTAACTGGACACATAACGACGACGACGGTGACGTCGCGGGCGTGGGGCTGGGGTTGAATCTGCCTCTCGGGCCGTTAATGGCGACCGTTGGCGGAAAAGGCGTTTACACCAACCCGAATTACGGCGATGAAGGTTATGCCGCAGCGGTAGGAGGTGGTTTGCAGTGGAAAATTGGCAACAGCTTCCGTTTGTTTGGCGAGTATTACTACTCTCCGGATTCGCTCTCCAGCGGTATTCAAAGTTATGAGGAAGCGAATGCTGGCGCGCGTTACACCATTATGCGTCCAGTCAGTATTGAGGCGGGTTATCGCTACCTGAATCTGTCGGGTAAAGACGGTAACCGCGACAACGCCGTGGCTGACGGCCCGTATGTTGGGGTTAACGCCAGTTTCTGATCCCTTCCGGCGCGGCATTCTGTCGCGCCATTCAGTTTCTTACTACGCCTTATCTCCCTTTGCGTTATAGTGATTCGATAACAAAAGCAGGAGATAACCATGTTAAAAGTGGAAATGCTATCCACCGGGGATGAAGTGTTACACGGGCAAATCGTTGACACTAACGCTGCCTGGCTGGCCGATTTTTTCTTTCATCAGGGGCTGCCATTATCTCGCCGCAATACGGTGGGGGATAACCTTGATGACTTAGTCACCATTCTTCGCGAACGTAGTCAGCACGCCGATGTGCTGATCGTTAACGGCGGGCTGGGACCGACCAGCGATGATTTAAGCGCACTCGCCGCTGCGACAGCAAAAGGTGAAGGCATGGTGCTGCATGAAGCCTGGCTCAAAGAGATGGAACGCTATTTCCACGAACGTGGACGAGTAATGGCACCGAGCAACCGTAAACAAGCGGAGCTGCCTGCCAGTGCTGAATTTATCAATAACCCGGTAGGCACCGCCTGTGGTTTTGCCGTGCAGCTTAATCGTTGCCTGATGTTCTTTACTCCCGGCGTACCGTCAGAATTTAAGGTGATGGTCGAGCACGAAATCCTGCCGCGTCTGCGCGAGCGTTTTTCTTTACCACAGCCGCCGGTTTGTCTGCGTTTAACTACCTTTGGTCGTTCGGAAAGCGATCTGGCACAAAGCCTGGACACTCTACAACTGCCGCCGGGCGTAACAATGGGCTATCGCTCTTCAATGCCGATTATCGAACTGAAACTCACCGGACCGGCAAGCGAGCAACAGGCGATGGAAAAACTGTGGCTGGACGTTAAACGTGTTGCCGGACAGAGCGTGATTTTCGAAGGCACCGAAGGACTGCCCGCGCAGATCAGTCGCGAATTGCAAAACCGCCAGTTCAGCCTGACGTTGAGCGAGCAATTCACCGGCGGTTTATTGGCTTTGCAACTTTCTCGCGCAGGTGCTCCATTGCTGGCGTGTGAAGTGGTTCCTTCACAGGAAGAAACCCTGGCGCAAACTGCGCACTGGATTACAGAACGGCGGGCCAACCATTTTGCCGGGCTGGCACTGGCTGTTTCGGGTTTCGAGAACGAGCATCTCAACTTTGCGCTAGCCACGCCAGACGGCACTTTCGCTCTGCGTGTGCGTTTCAGCACTACACGCTACAGCCTGGCTATCCGTCAGGAAGTGTGCGCAATGATGGCACTGAATATGCTGCGCCGTTGGTTAAACGGCCAGGATATCGCCAGTGAGCATGGCTGGATTGAGGTTATTGAGTCCATGACCTTATCTGTCTGATTCCGCCACTCTGTGCCGGTTTACTGCACCGGCACATTCCCCCTCCGGCAAAACTTGTCCAACCCTCCCTACGGTGAGCGTGGTGTTGGGGCCAGTGTGGCACGGGCTGCGCGCTGGGGACGCATTGAGAATTACATGGCGCAAGTTAACGATTCACTTTGTCTGTTGGTGCAGGTGGAAAGTAAAACGGCACTGGATAACCTGGACGAAATCCTCGACGTCGAAGGGATTGATGGCGTGTTTATTGGACCTGCGGATCTTTCTGCGTCGTTGGGCTACCCGGATAACGCAGGGCACCCGGAAGTGCAGCGAATTATTGAAACCAGTATTCGGCGGATCCGTGCTGCGGGTAAAGCGGCTGGTTTTCTGGCTGTGGCTCCTGATATGGCGCAGCAATGCCTGGCGTGGGGAGCGAACTTTGTCGCTGTTGGCGTTGACACGATGCTCTACAGCGATGCCCTGGATCAACGACTGGCGATGTTTAAATCAGGCAAAAATGGGCCACGCATAAAAGGTAGTTATTGATATCAAAGGCCCATGGGGATCGGCTGTGGGCCTGTGTTAATTAGTGGTTATTCGCTGCCAGATCGGCTTCGCTTAGCTGGGTGGCCGCGAGCACCTGGTCACGATCAATGCCCTGTTCCAGCATGCGCAAAGCAATTTTAATGGCTTGTTCATGCATACCTTCCTGCCAGCCAATTTGATGCCCTTCCTGCCGTAGCCGTTCAGCAATAGTCATTAATCTCTCCTTTTGTAGTGGTGAACGTTCGGCAATCTCCTCAATAAAACGGGTGAAACGGGAGGTATCGCCGCATTGCAGCAGATAATTAAACAGTGTTTGTAGCTGGCTGTCATTAGTGAAGCCTCTAACCAAAAGCGTGGTGATCCTGTCGACCATGCCGATTAAATCGCGGTCGCGAATATGCTTTTGAATCAGTTCCAGCAGAGCTATACGCCGATGTTGCATGATCTCATCGTCAGGTACGATGGTGATATCCACCAACGGAAAAGCTTCGGTGTACAACTGCCGGGCAAGTTGCGGATCGTCAAACTCATCCAGCCAGTTAAGTGAGTACGGGTAGGGCGATGTTTCGCCATGATAAAACAGCAATGGCACCACCAGCGGAACTCTGTCATAGCCTTTATCCAGGTGACGCTGCATGGCGGCAGTGGCATAGCGCATTAGCCGAAAAGCCATATTCTTTTCTGCAGAGCTTTGATGTTCAATCACGCAGTAGATATAGCCGTCACCGTCGCTGGTTTCCACGGACCACAAAACATCCGAGTAGTAAGCGCGTAAACTTTTTTCAATAAAACTAGTGGGTTCCAGGCGTAAGGTTTGCAGGTTGCAAAGCTTGCGCAGTGGTTCTGGTAAATGTATTTCGAGAAAATCCCCTGCGGTTTCGGGTGTGAACATAAAGGTTTTAAACACCGCATCATGCGGGGAGGATGTTGTTGATTCGGTCATGGTTGTCCGTCACCTGATATTTATGATGACGCGACATTACGTCTATCCCGGGCCTTTGACATCTGTCAGTTTCAGCCTTTGCGAGACATTTTCAGAGGAATTTTCAAAGCGTTGCAACGCATACATGGTGCGTGGAATCGCGCTCGCAAAAATGCCCGATAAGCAATGTGCTTACCGGGCATCAAAAGGTCGGTTAAGCCAGCGCCTGGGCCAGTAGCGTAATCGGATGTTCGCAGCGAAGGCTCGTGGACATCTCAATCTGCCATTTGCAGGTTTCGCAGTCGGTGATGACCAGATCCGCGCCGCTCTCTTCTATCTGGCGGAACAGTGGCGCACCGATGGCTTGTGAGGTGGGGTAGTTCTCTTTTTTGAAACCGTAAGTACCCGCAATACCGCAGCACTGGGAATCCAGCACCGTTAACTCAAGCCCCGGGATTTTACGCAACAGCTCCAGGGTGTAGAGCGTCCAGCCCATTTTTTCCATATGGCACGGAGTGTGATAAACCACTTTCAGCGGCAGCGGTTTCAGCGGTAACGTTTTGCCTTCGTCCAGCTTGCGCCACAGCCAGCGGGTTGCCAGTTCGATATGATCGCGCAAGCCTTTGTTGTCGACATTCAGCACTTCCGGGTATTCGTCGCGCAGGGCAAATGTACAGGTTGAGGAGGTGGCAATCACCGGAATGCCTTTTACTCCCACAGCTTCGCGGATCGACTCTACATTCGTAATTGCCTGTTTGCGTGCTTTATCGGTAAAGCCGTTGGCGATTAGCGGTACGCCGCAGCATTTTTCTTTGCTGAGCAGTTGTACACCGGTACCCATTGCGTTGAGCACTTTAATTAAATCTTTACCTAACTGCGGATGGTTGTAGTTAACGAAGCAGCCGTGAAAGAAAGCGACCTGGTCTTTATATTGTGCTTGCTGAGCCGCTATGCTGCGATACCAGCGACGGAACGTGCCGAAGGAGTATTTCGGTAGCGTGCGGCGATGATCGATTTTTAACGCCGCATCAAGCAGCTGCCGCACCGGTTTCAGCGAGGTAGCGGTGTTGACGATTGGTGCGAACGGCGTGGAAACGCTACCCATCAGGTCGGTATGACTCAACACAAAATTACGCAGCGACGGGCGCGTGGTGTCATATTTTGCCCGCGCGCGCTGGATAATATCGCCAATCTTCACATCGGACGGGCAGGCGACTTCACAACGTTTGCAGTTGATGCAATATTTCAGCGCCTCGTCATACAGTGCGCCATCTTTCAAACGCAGACGCTCGCCATCCGGCCCGGCTTGTTTTGGCCCTGGATAACCGGGATTCACCCGGCTCACCGGGCAGGCGGTGGTGCAGACGGTGCACTTAATGCAGTTTTCGAAGCTGGTGTCGTTCATTGTTGGCCTCCTGCGCGTTGGGCAATCTGTTGAGCGGCATGTAAAGCACTGACGGCACAAACACCGCCGCCGCATCCCTGGGCGATGGGATCAAATCCGCCCAGCACCGAACCGATGGCAAACAGGTTCTCAATGGTTTGCCCTGCCTGCGACGGGCGTAGCGTCTCATCAGTGGTTACACCGAACTGCTGCCACGGTTGCGGCGCAAAAAAATCGCCCTTATACCATTCACCCCGCGTGGCGGTTTGTAGCACATCAAGGCCGAGAATCGGCTCGCGAATGCCGTTACGTTCCGCTACCAGTCCGCCACTAAAGAAACTGCCGCTGGCGAGAACCGCGAAACGTGGACGTAGCGGAATATCGGCGTGATTGCGGGTCCAGATTTCATTCACTACGCCATTTTTACAGGTCACTTTTTTCACTTCATCGCCCGGCATCCACACGCCACCCTGGCGCACAAACTGGCGCTGTAACTGGTTTTGCAGACGAATGCCCAGCACGGAAGGCGGCAGCGTTGGCAAAAGCATCAGTGAACAAGGTAGTTTTTCATTCAACCAACGCCACAGTTTGTCATCGGCCAGGCCGAAGCAGGCGGGCATCAGGATCATTTCGCAGGTATTGGCGACAGGAATAAGCGCATCAAGTAACAGCGGCCAGTTTTCTTCATTATCAAGGAAACGGGCGATATTCACAGCGCGAAATTCGGTGGCGTTATTGCGCAGGACATCCAGTTCCGGCAGCTCTATTTCTGCGGTTTCAACCGAAAGATCCAGTTCGCGCAACGAAGCCGCCGCAAGATGCGCCTGGAAATCCATCAGCCCGCTTATCCCCACTACACATATCTTCTTCGCGGGTAGCGGCCAGACGGGAACTTCTGGCGAACTTAACCAGGTTGCACGCAAAGTGCCGAGCGGGGTAACGCGCTGATGGGCCAGTTCCACGCTGCCCTGCAATTGCGCACCGCTTTCAGCGATCAATGCCTGCGCCTGGCAAGCGAGATCGAGCACGCGTTGTGGTTCGAGAAGACTGTAAGGATGGGCTGGTGCCTGCTGACGCAAAGATTCCAGTCCACTGTGAATGTCTGTCACCGGTTGACCATCAGGCAGATGGCTCAGCAAATCCAGCGAACCGGATGAGAAATGCAGCGCGCTTTGACCACGCGTGACAATGGCACAGCGCAGGCCGTGTTTTTGCAGTTGCAGGCCACAGAGTAATCCGGCGAGGCCGCCGCCCATAATGACAGTATCAAAGCGCATCTTTCTGCTCCTTCTCCAGACCACACAGTCCCTGATAAACCCAGCGGGTAAATTCGCTTTCGCGCAGTGCGTCTCCCCAGGCGATGGGTTGCACGCCTTTCCAGCGTTCGTTAAGGAAGGTGGAAAGTTGCTCGATAGATTGCGCGGACGTCGTGACGTTAAACCGTTGCAGCAGTCCGGCAGCGCGGCAGGCGCAGAGTTCGCCCTGGCAGGTGCCCATCCCCACACGGGTACGACGGCGTAAATCCAGCAGGCTATTAACGTTTAAATTTTCTACCGCGTACTGCACTTCACCCGCAGTTACCGCTTCGCACTCACATACCAGGCTACGGTGCAGACGGCCTTCGCTCAGCCAGGCAGGCGTGCGATCGCCATGACGATAAACCGCAGAACCGCGCAGCGGGGCAGGCAGGGAGATGACTTTACGCAAGGTAACTTCAGCGGGTTCTTGTGAACCAGGCAGTGCCAGATCGGCAGTCGTACAGGGGCGCGTGTTGCCCAGTTTGCGGCATACCGCGTCGGTAGCCCATTCAGCCATCAGCCGATAGGTCATCAGTTTGCCACCGGTGATGGTGATAAATCCGTCCAGACCATCGCGTTCAGCATGGTCGAGCAGCACGATGCCACGGCTGACGTTACGTCCGCTCGGGTCGTCATCGCTGGCAACCAGCGGGCGCACGCCAGAATAGGCCCGCAAAATGCGCGTTTTCGCCATCACGGGGGCCAGTTTTTCCCCTTCACGCAGCAGAATATCAACCTCTTCTGCCGTCACTCGATTATCGTCAATCTCGTTGTAATCAATACGTAAAGAGGTGGTACCAATCAGCGAAATGGTATCGCCAGGCACCAGAATATCGGCGTCGGAAGGTTTACGGCAGCGGTTGATCACATGCTGGTTAATGCGGTGATCCATGATCAGCAGCGATCCTTTCGCCGGGAACATGCGAATGCGCAGATCGGCATATTCGGCAATGTGTTGCCCCCAGATCCCAGCGGCATTAACCACGACAGGTGCATGAAGGGCCTGAGTTTCGCCGGTGAGATGGTTACGTACACGAACACCGCACACCGTCGCGCCTTCACGAATCAGCCCCGTGACTTCATGAGCGGTAAGGATAACGGCACCGTGTTCTTTGGCATCCAGCATGTTTGCTGCGGTCAGACGAAATGGATCAACGGTGCCATCCGGAACTTTCACCGCGCCAATCAGTGCCGGGTTAACGGCAGGTTCGATAATGCGCGCTTGCTGCGGGTCTATAGCTTCTGCGCTGATCCCTGCTTCTTCGCAGGCGCGAATAAAAGTGGCCTGGAATGAGAGGTCATCTTCCGGCAGGGTGATAAACAGGCCGTTGGTTGGTTCAACGCAGTGACGTGCAATGCGTTTCAGGATCTGGTTTTCACTAATGCATTCGCGGGCCGATTCCGCATCGGTTACCGCATAGCGCGCACCGCTGTGCAGCAGGCCGTGGTTACGCCCGGTGGCACCGGTTGCGATGTCGTGGCGCTCAACCAAAATCACGCGCAGCCCGCGCAGGGCACAGTCGCGGGCAATCCCGGCTCCCGTTGCGCCGCCGCCAATGATAATCACGTCACTTGATTGCGAGTCGCGAGTTTTCATTGTTATCCCTCTGAAGTTCGTTTTTTACCATTTAGCCATAGTAAAAACATGAATTGTTTGATTTCGCGCATATTCGCTCATAATTCGAAAGTGAAACGTGATTTCATGCGTCATTTTGAACATTTTGTAAATCTTATTTAATAATGTGTGCGGCAATTCACATTTAATTTATGAATGTTTTCTTAACATCGCGGCAACTCAAGAAACGGCAGGTTCTCTCACTGAATCAGGCTGTTAATCATAAATAAGACCACGGGCCACGGAGGCTATCAATGTTGAGTATTTTTAAACCAGCGCCACACAAAGCGCGCTTACCTGCCGCGGAGATCGATCCGACTTATCGTCGATTGCGCTGGCAAATTTTCCTGGGGATATTCTTTGGCTATGCGGCTTACTATTTGGTTCGTAAGAACTTTGCGCTTGCTATGCCTTATCTGGTTGAGCAGGGATTCTCACGCGGTGATTTAGGTTTTGCCCTTTCGGGGATCTCGATTGCTTATGGATTTTCGAAATTCATCATGGGTTCGGTATCGGATCGCTCGAATCCGCGCGTTTTCCTGCCCGCAGGTTTGATTCTGGCGGCGGCAGTGATGTTGTTTATGGGCTTTGTGCCATGGGCGACGTCGAGCATTGCGGTGATGTTTGTACTGTTGTTCCTCTGCGGTTGGTTCCAGGGGATGGGGTGGCCGCCGTGTGGTCGTACTATGGTGCACTGGTGGTCGCAGAAAGAACGTGGCGGCATTGTGTCAGTGTGGAACTGTGCGCACAACGTCGGTGGTGGTATTCCGCCGCTGCTGTTCCTGCTGGGGATGGCCTGGTTCAATGACTGGCATGCGGCGCTCTATATGCCCGCTTTCTGCGCCATTCTGGTGGCATTATTCGCCTTTGCGATGATGCGCGATACCCCGCAATCTTGTGGTTTGCCGCCGATCGAAGAGTACAAAAATGATTACCCGGACGACTATAACGAAAAAGCGGAACAGGAACTGACGGCGAAGCAGATCTTCATGCAGTACGTGTTGCCGAACAAATTGCTGTGGTATATCGCCATCGCCAACGTGTTCGTTTATCTGCTGCGTTACGGCATCCTCGACTGGTCACCGACTTACCTGAAAGAGGTTAAACATTTCGCGCTGGATAAATCTTCCTGGGCCTACTTCTTCTATGAGTATGCGGGTATTCCGGGCACCCTGCTGTGCGGCTGGATGTCGGATAAAGTCTTCCGTGGCAACCGTGGGGCAACCGGCGTTTTCTTTATGACACTGGTGACCATCGCGACTATCGTTTACTGGATGAACCCGGCAGGTAACCCAACCGTCGATATGATTTGTATGATTGTTATCGGCTTCCTGATCTACGGTCCTGTGATGCTGATCGGTCTGCATGCGCTGGAACTGGCACCGAAAAAAGCGGCAGGTACGGCAGCGGGCTTTACCGGGCTGTTTGGTTACCTGGGCGGTTCGGTGGCGGCGAGCGCGATTGTTGGCTACACCGTGGACTTCTTCGGCTGGGATGGCGGCTTTATGGTAATGATTGGCGGCAGCATTCTGGCGGTTATCTTGTTGATTGTTGTGATGATTGGCGAAAAACGTCGCCATGAACAATTACTGCAAAAACGCAACGGAGGCTAATGGCATGAAATTGAAGCTGAAAAACCTTAGCATGGCGATCATGATGAGCACTATAGTCATGGGAAGCAGTGCAATGGCGGCGGACAGCAACGAAAAAATAGTCATCGCCCATCGCGGTGCCAGTGGATATTTGCCGGAGCATACGCTGCCAGCAAAAGCGATGGCGTATGCGCAGGGAGCGGATTATCTGGAACAGGATTTGGTGATGACCAAAGACGACCATCTGGTTGTTCTGCATGACCATTATCTCGATCGTGTTACTGATGTTGCCGATCGTTTCCCGGATCGGGCGCGCAAAGACGGTCGTTACTACGCGATAGATTTCACGCTGGATGAAATTAAGTCGCTGAAATTTACCGAAGGTTTCGATATTGAAAACGGTAAAAAAGTACAGACTTATCCGGGGCGTTTCCCAATGGGTAAGTCCGACTTCCGGGTGCACACCTTTGAAGAAGAGATTGAATTTGTTCAGGGGTTAAATCACTCTACCGGGAAAAATATCGGTATCTATCCAGAAATTAAAGCGCCGTGGTTCCATCATCAGGAAGGGAAGGATATTGCGGCAAAAACGCTGGAAGTGCTGAAGAAATATGGTTACACCGGTAAGGACGACAAAGTTTATTTGCAATGTTTTGATGCTGATGAGCTGAAGCGTATTAAGAATGAGCTGGAACCCAAAATGGGCATGGATCTCAATCTGGTACAGCTGATTGCCTATACCGACTGGAATGAAACGCAGCAGAAACAGCCGGATGGAAGCTGGGTTAATTACAACTACGACTGGATGTTTAAGCCGGGTGCTATGAAACAGGTGGCGGAATATGCCGACGGTATCGGGCCGGATTACCATATGTTGATTGAGGAAACATCGCAGCCGGGTAATATCAAACTCACTGGCATGGTGCAAGATGCTCAGCAGAATAAACTGGTAGTGCATCCTTATACCGTGCGGTCAGATAAACTGCCTGAATACACTACTGATGTGAATCAGTTATATGATGCTCTGTATAACAAAGCGGGTGTAAATGGGCTGTTTACTGATTTCCCTGATAAGGCAGTAAAATTCCTTAATAAAGAGTAATGCTACTGCAGGATGGCGTTCATGCGCCATCCTGTCTCACATCAAATTTTTCCATTCACCACGAGTTGTTCCGTACACGTTTGTAGTAAAAACAGTGGACTGCCTTCTACCGGCTTTTCTTTAGCCAACAACGAAATCTGTCGATAGAAGGTTGGTTCGTGAGGAACGGAACACAATTCACCTGCAATGCTTTTCAGCGTTAACTCTGGTTGTAAGGCGATGCCTAATCCCTGTCGAATAAACTTCATCGCTGTATCCTACTGATTAAATTCACATTTTATCTACTGGGCGCACTATTAGTGGTAGTGGCTGGTGGAATCTATGCGCTGCAAATGAAGGGTAAAAGCGGTGTCACGCTAGTAGTGGCAAAAGAAATTCATTAATACGACACGTTTCATTAAGATTTTCCTCAGGTAACCACCTATAGTCATTGTCGTTAATAAAAATGACAGGCGATAGGGTATGGCAGTTTCAGCAAAGTACGACGAATTTAATCACTGGTGGGCAACAGAGGGCGACTGGGTTGAAGAGCCTAACTATCGCCGTAATGGTATGAGCGGGGTGCAATGCGTCGAGCGCAACGGCAAAAAGCTGTATGTAAAGCGCATGACGCATCATCTGTTTCATTCCGTACGTTATCCGTTCGGCCGACCAACGATTGTCCGTGAGGTTGCGGTAATTAAAGAACTGGAACGGGCCGGTGTCATCGTGCCGAAGATCGTTTTTGGTGAAGCGGTGAAAATTGAGGGTGAATGGCGAGCGTTGCTGGTGACTGAAGATATGGCGGGGTTCATCAGCATTGCTGACTGGTATGCCCAGCATGCAGTATTGCCTTATTCTGACGAAGTACGGCAAGCCATGTTGAAAGCAGTGGCGCTGGCGTTTAAGAAAATGCATAGCATTAATCGTCAGCATGGCTGTTGTTATGTTCGCCATATCTATGTGAAAACAGAAGGTAATGCAGAAGCTGGTTTTCTTGACCTGGAGAAAAGTCGTCGCCGCTTGCGTCGCGATAAAGCGATTAATCATGACTTCCGCCAGCTGGAAAAATATCTGGAGCCAATCCCCAAAGCGGACTGGGAGCAGGTGAAAGCGTATTACTACGCCATGTAATCGTTGTAGGCCAGATAAGACGCATAAGCGTTGTATCTGGCACTACAACCAATTCACATCTCGATTTCAATATCGCCTTTTGCCCGGCAACAACAGGGCAAAATTTCCCCCGGCTGAATAAAGGCTAACGGTTCGGCAATCCAGTCAACCTGACCTGCAACCAGACGGGTGCGACAGGAGCCGCAGTAACCTTCGCGACACTGATACTCAACCGCCACATTGTGGGATTCCAGCGCCGCCAGAAGGGAAGGGTGTTCATCCTGGCACAGCAGTTGTGTGCCAGTGATGCGCAGGGTAACGCGGGCCATCAGAGTTGGAAGTTACTCAAATCGTCGGTGTCCACTTCCGCGTCAATCTGCCCGACCAGATAAGAACTGACTTCCACTTCCTGCGGAGCAACCTGCACGTTATCAGACACCAGCCAGGTGTTGATCCATGGGATCGGGTTGGAGCGCGTCTGGAACGGCAGATCCAAACCGACTGCCTGCATACGGATATTGGTGATGTATTCAACGTACTGGCAGAGAATGTCTTTATTCAGACCAATCATCGAACCGTCGCGGAACAGATAATCCGCCCAGTCTTTCTCCTGTTGAGCTGCCTGAACAAACAGGTCATAGCACTCCTGCTTACACTCTTCGGCAATTTCCGCCATCTCAGGATCGTCCGCGCCGCTGCGCAGCAGATTCAGCATATGCTGGGTGCCGGTCAGGTGCAGGGCTTCGTCGCGGGCAATCAGGCGAATAATTTTGGCGTTGCCTTCCATCAATTCGCGTTCTGCAAATGCGAAGGAACAAGCAAAGCTGACGTAGAAACGAATCGCTTCCAGCGCGTTAACGCTCATCAGGCAGAGATACAGTTTTTTCTTCAGCTCGCGCAGGCTAACGGTCACAGTTTTACCGTTAACGGTGTGGGTACCTTCGCCCAGCAGATGCCAGTAGCTGGTCATTTCGATCAGCTCATCGTAATAGCTGGAGATCCCTTCCGCACGTTTCTGGATCTGCTCGTTGGTGACGATATCGTCAAACACAACAGACGGATCGTTAACGATATTACGAATGATATGAGTATAGGAACGGGAATGAATCGTTTCTGAGAACGCCCAGGTTTCGACCCAGGTCTCCAGTTCCGGGATCGAGATCAGCGGCAGCAGTGCCACGTTCGGGCTACGGCCCTGAATGGAATCCAGCAGCGTCTGATATTTCAGGTTGCTGATAAAGATGTGTTTTTCGTGTTCAGGCAGTGCCTGGTAATCGATACGGTCGCGAGAAACGTCAACTTCTTCCGGACGCCAGAAGAAAGAGAGCTGCTTTTCGATCAGCTTTTCGAAGATGTCATATTTTTGCTGATCGTAGCGAGCCACGTTGACCGGCTGACCAAAGAACATCGGTTCTTTGAGCTGATCATTTTTCGTCTGTGAAAAGGTGGTATATGCCATGAGTGTGTCCTGTGGTTTTATTACCCCTCACCCTAACCCTCTCCCGCAAGGGGAGAGGGGACGGTTTGGTGCAAAGGCTGGGGGATTATCAGATCTTACATGCGCCGCTTTCGCAGCCATCGTCCTGGATTGACGGCACCAGATCGTCCTGCGCGTCTTCAGCGCCGTCACGGGTGTTCTGATAATACAGCGTTTTGACCCCGAATTTGTAGGCGGTGAGCAGGTCTTTCAGCAACTGCTGCATCGGCACTTTTCCTGACGGGAAACGTGACGGATCGTAGTTGGTGTTAGCAGAGATCGACTGATCGATAAATTTCTGCATGATACCTACCAGTTGCAGGTAGCCATCGTTACCCGGCATTTCCCACAGCAGCTCATAGGCGTCGTGCAGGTGCTCGTAGTCCGGCACCACCTGGCGCAAAATACCGTCTTTCGACGCTTTGATGCTGACGTAACCGCGCGGCGGTTCAATACCGTTAGTGGCGTTAGAGATCTGTGAAGAAGTCTCTGACGGCATCAGGGCAGAAAGCGTGGAGTTACGCAGGCCGTGCGTTTTGATTGATTCACGCAATGCTTCCCAGTCGTAATGCAGCGGCTCATTAGCGATGGTATCCAGATCTTTCTTATAGGTATCGATCGGCAGGATCCCTTTCGCGTAAGTGGTTTCGTTAAACCACGGGCACGCGCCTTGCTCTTTTGCCAGCTCGTTAGACGCTTTCAGCAGGTAATACTGAATCGCTTCGAAGGTTTTATGCGTCAGGTTGTTGGCGCTGCCGTCGGAGTAACGCACACCGTGCTTCGCCAGGTAGTAAGCGAAGTTGATCACACCAATACCCAGCGTACGACGACCCATCGCTCCACGTTTGGCGGCCGGGATCGGGTAATCCTGATAATCCAGCAGCGCGTCAAGTGCACGAACCGCCAGAATTGCTAGCTCTTCCAGTTCATCCAGGCTATTAATTGCGCCCAGGTTGAAAGCAGACAGCGTACACAGCGCGATTTCACCGTTCTCGTCGTTGACGTCGTTCAGCGGTTTGGTCGGCAGGGCTATCTCCAGGCACAGGTTAGACTGACGCACTGGCGCGATGGCCGGATCAAACGGGCTATGGGTATTGCAGTGGTCAACGTTCTGAATATAGATACGACCGGTAGACGCACGTTCCTGCATCATCAGCGAGAACAGCTCAACGGCTTTCACACGCTGCTTGCGGATGCTGTCGTCTTTCTCATATTTGGTATACAGGCGTTCAAACTCTTCCTGATCGGCGAAGAATGCGTCGTACAGCCCCGGTACGTCGGACGGGCTGAACAGGGTGATATCTTCACCTTTCAGCAGGCGGGTATACATCAGTTTGTTGATCTGTACCCCGTAGTCCATATGGCGCACGCGGTTGCCTTCCACACCACGGTTGTTTTTCAACACCAGCAGGCTTTCCACTTCCAGATGCCACATCGGGTAGAACAGCGTTGCCGCACCGCCGCGCACGCCGCCCTGAGAGCAGGATTTCACCGCTGTCTGGAAATGTTTGTAGAACGGAATACAGCCGGTATGGAACGCTTCACCACCGCGAATCGGGCTACCCAGCGCACGAATACGCCCGGCGTTGATGCCGATCCCGGCACGCTGGGAAACGTATTTCACAATCGCGCTGGAGGTAGCGTTGATGGAATCCAGACTGTCACCGCACTCGATCAGTACGCAGGAGCTGAACTGACGAGTCGGGGTACGCACGCCGGACATGATTGGCGTCGGCAGCGAAATTTTAAATGTGGAAACCGCGTCGTAAAAACGCTTCACATATTGCAGGCGCGTTTCACGCGGGTAGTTCGAGAACAGGCACGCGGCAACCAGAATATAAAGGAACTGGGCGCTTTCGTAGATTTCGCCGGTCACGCGGTTCTGTACCAGATATTTGCCTTCCAGCTGCTTAACGGCAGCATAAGAGAAGGTCATATCACGGTCGTGATCGATAAACGTGTCCATCTGCTTGAACTCTTCTTCCGTGTAGTCTTCCAGCAGATGATTATCGTATTTGCCCATCTCGACCATTTTCACCACGTGGTCGTACAGCGCAGGCGGCTCAAACTGGCCGTAGGCTTTTTTACGCAGGTGGAAGATCGCCAGGCGCGCGGCGAGATACTGATAATCCGGCGCATCACGGGAGATCAGGTCTGCGGCCGCCTTGATAATGGTTTCGTGGATGTCAGAGGTCTTGATACCGTCATAAAACTGAATGTGGGAGCGCAGCTCGACCTGGGAAATCGAAACGTTATGCAGTCCTTCTGCCGCCCAATCCAGAACGCGATGGATTTTGTCGAGATTGATGCGCTCTGTGCTACCGTCGCGCTTTGTCACCAGCAGATTCTGATTCATGTATGTCGTACCTGTTTTTGGAATTCTTTCCGCAATAGTTTCATGCAGACTACCTGTAGTACGGGAAGCTGCTTAGAACACTATATATAGGGGGTATGTTTGGGATTCACTGCAAGATAGTGTGAAAATGGCCCTCTTGCAAGTGCATAACTTTGTGGATAACTCAGGAAGGAAAAAGTGGCTTTCGCGCACCTTAGGTCAGACAAGGTGTCCGGGAAAGTCAATGGGAAGAGAAAAATTTGTTAAAAATAACTGTTCGGCGATTTCTTGAACGGCAGAATAGGTTGGATAAATTGATATAGATGGTTTATTAATCTTTTTGCTAATGATTGCAAAAATTGATCTAAGCACGAGTCATCACATAATCTGATGTATCAGTTGTGGTCAATATATAAACGAATGTAAGCGATTGTTGATGTCGAAATGGTTGTTTTCTATTCGGTTATTGTTAAATGCGAAGCCATTTTGTTAATTTACCTTATATTATAAGAAAATTATTCATTACTTTAATTTAGTTTAAATATAACTGGTATCCCTTAAGGTTATTAACTTGAATTATGACGCACTGATACTATTCATCAAATAATAACAAAATAGCCATTGCATCGGGTTGGACAATTTACAAAAGAAAGATAACCCATATTGTATAATGCGTTTAAATATGCCGTCTTATATAAAATGATGGTTAGATGAATATGCGGATTATCTTTCTACGCAAGGAGTATTTATCTCTACTCCCGTCAATGATTGCATCTCTTTTCTCTGCTAACGGTTTCGCGGCGGCCATTGATTTATGCCAGGGATATGATATCAAAGCGAGTTGTCACGCCAGCAGGCAAAGCCTTTCAGGCATTACGCAGGACTGGAGTGTCGCCGATGGGCAATGGCTGGTTTTTTCGGATATGACCAATAACGCCAGCGGAGGAGCCGTATTTTTGCAACAAGGAGCGGAATTTTCACTATTACCAGAAAATGAAACTGGAATGACTCTGTTTGCCAATAACACCGTTACAGGAGAATATAATAACGGCGGGGCCATATTTGCTAAAGAAAACTCAACGCTGAATCTTACTGATGTTATTTTTTCCGGTAACGTCGCAGGCGGCTATGGTGGCGCAATCTATTCTTCTGGTACTAATGATACTGGTGCCGTCGATTTACGTGTCACTAACGCCATGTTTCGCAATAATATCGCTAATGATGGCAAAGGTGGCGCAATTTATACCATTAATAATGACGTCTATTTAAGTGATGTTATTTTTGATAACAACCAGGCATATACATCAACAAGTTACAGTGATGGCGATGGCGGGGCAATCGATGTTACCGATAATAATAGCGACAGCAAGCATCCTTCAGGTTATACGATAATAAATAACACTGCCTTTACAAATAACACTGCCGAAGGTTATGGCGGGGCGATATATACCAATAGCGCGACGGCTCCCTATCTTATTGATATTTCTGTTGATGACAGCTACAGCCAGAACGGCGGCGTGTTAGTGGATGAGAACAACAGCGCAGCAGGCTATGGAGATGGTCCTTCCACTGCGGCGGGTGGCTTTATGTATCTCGGCTTAAGTGAAGTTACCTTTGATATTGCCGACGGAAAAACGCTGGTTATTGGCAATACAGAGAATGACGGAGCTGTTGACTCTATTGCTGGTACCGGGTTGATCACCAAAACAGGTTCCGGCGATCTGGTACTTAATGCAGATAACAATGACTTTACTGGTGAGATGCAGATTGAAAACGGTGAAGTTACCCTGGGCCGCAGCAACTCCCTGATGAATGTCGGCGATACGCATTGCCAGGACGATCCGCAAGACTGCTACGGTCTGACGATAGGGAGTATTGATAAGTACCAGAATCAGGCAGAGCTAAACGTTGGCTCCACCCAACAAACCTTTGTGCACTCATTGACGGGCTTTCAGAATGGCACTTTAAATATCGATGCTGGTGGCAATGTTACTGTTAATCAAGGCAGTTTTGCTGGCACCATCGAAGGTGCTGGTCAGCTCACCATTGCGCAAAACGGCAGCTACGTGCTGTCGGGGGCGCAGTCGATGGCGCTAACCGGCGATATAGTCGTTGATGATGGTGCGGTGCTTTCGCTGGAAGGCGACGCGGCAGATCTCGCCGCTCTCCAGGACGATCCGCAGTCGATCGTGTTAAACGGCGGTGTGCTCGATCTCTCTGATTTCTCCACCTGGCAGAGCGGCACATCATACAATGATGGCCTTGAAGTCAGTGGCAGCAGCGGAACGGTTATCGGCAGTCAGGATGTGGTAGATCTTGCAGGTGGCGACAATTTGCATATCGGCGGCGACGGGAAAGATGGCGTCTACGTGGTGGTCGATGCGAGCGACGGGCAGGTAAGTCTGGCAAACAATAATAGTTATTTGGGCACAACACAAATCGCCTCCGGTACGCTGATGGTGAGCGACAACTCGCAGCTTGGAGATACCCACTATAACCGCCAGGTTATCTTTACCGATAAGCAACAAGAAAGCGTGATGGAGATTACTGCCAATGTCGATACTCGCTCTACGACGACTGAGCATGGGCGTGATATTGAAATGCGCGCCGACGGTGAAGTGGCAGTTGATGCGGGGGTAGACACGCAGTGGGGCGCACTGATGGCTGACAGCAGCGGGCAGCATCAGGATGAGGGTAGCACATTTACTAAAACGGGGGCGGGTACGCTGGAGCTGACCGCCAGCGGTACAACGCAGTCGGCAGTACGTGTCGAAGAAGGCACCCTGAAAGGCGATGTTGCGGATATCTTTCCTTATGCTTCGTCACTGTGGGTCGGTGATGGGGCGACGTTCGTTACTGGCGCGGATCAGGATATTCAGTCTATCGATGCTACTTCCAGCGGCACTATCGATATCAGCGATGGTACGGTTTTGCGTCTGACCGGGCAGGATACTTCCGTCGCCCTTAATGCCTCATTGTTTAACGGCGATGGGACGCTGGTGAATGCCACCGATGGCGTGACGTTGACAGGTGAGCTTAATACCAACCTTGAAACTGACAGCCTGACCTATCTTTCCGACGTGACGGTTAATGGCAATCTGACCAATACGTCCGGTGCGGTTAGCCTGCAAAATGGCGTCGCTGGCGATACGCTGACGGTAAACGGTGATTATACCGGCGGCGGTACGCTACTGCTCGATAGCGAATTAAACGGCGATGACTCGGTAAGCGATCAATTGGTGTTGAACGGTAATACTGCTGGCAACACAACTGTGGTGGTTAACTCCATTACAGGGATTGGTGAGCCGACATCGACAGGCATTAAAGTGGTTGATTTCGCAGCCGATCCCACGCAGTTTCAAAACAATGCGAAGTTCAGTCTGGCAGGCAGCGGCTACGTCAATATGGGAGCATATGACTACACGCTGGTGGAAGATAACAACGACTGGTATCTGCGATCGCAAGAAGTAACGCCACCATTGCCACCTGATCCAGACCCTGACCCAACACCCGATCCTGACCCAACACCCGATCCAATCCCCGCTTACCAGCCGGTGCTGAATGCCAAAGTTGGCGGTTATCTCAATAATCTGCGGGCGGCAAATCAGGCGTTTATGATGGAGCGACGCGATCATGCAGGTGGCAATGGTCAGACGCTGAATTTACGTGTTATCGGCGGACGTTATCATTACACGGCGGCAGGGCAACTGGCTCAGCATGAAGACACTTCTACGGTGCAGCTTAGCGGTGACCTGTTTAGCGGGCGCTGGGGCGATGATGGCGAGTGGATGCTTGGGGCGGTTGGTGGCTACAGTGATAATCAGGGCGAGAGCCGCTCGAATATGACCGGAACTCGCGCCGATAACCAGAACCACGGTTATGCCGTTGGGCTGACCTCAAGCTGGTATCAGCACGGTAATCAGAAGCAGGGGGCCTGGCTGGATAGCTGGCTGCAATACGCGTGGTTTAACAATGATGTTTCCGAACAAGACGATGGCACAGATCATTACCACTCGTCGGGGATTATCGCCTCGCTGGAAGCCGGGTATCAGTGGTTACCGGGGCGTGGTGTGGTGATTGAACCGCAGGCGCAGGTGATTTATCAGGGCGTGCAGCAGGATGATTTTACCGCCGCTAACCATGCGCGCGTGTCACAATCGCAGGGGGATGATATTCAGACGCGGCTGGGTTTACACAGCGAATGGCGTACCGCGGTTGGTGTCACACCAACATTAGATCTGAATTATTATCACGATCCCCATGCGACGGAAATTGAAGAAGATGGCAGCACTATCAGTGACGATGCGGTGAAGCGACGGGGTGAAATAAAAGTGGGAGTCACGGGCAATATCAGTCAGCGAGTGTCCCTGCGCGGCAGCGTGGCGTGGCAGAAAGGGAGTGATGATTTTGCCCAGACGGCAGGGTTTTTGTCGATGACGGTGAAATGGTAGCTGCTTTGCGCCCGGCATTGTAGCCGGATGTGGTGCGAGCACCTTATCCGGCTAACAATTTTATTTATTCTGCGTGTGCAGCATATAGTTCACATCCACGCCGGGGCCGAGTTTAAAAGTATTAGTGATCGGGTTGTAATGTAGCCCGGTTATATGTCGCTCTTTAAGGCTTGTCTGATCTACCCAGCCAAGCAGTTCTGCCGGTTTAATAAACTTCTTCACATCATGCGTGCCTTTGGGCACCATGCGCAAAATATATTCCGCGCCAACCACCGCCATCAGCCATGACTTGCCGTTGCGGTTAAGCGTCGAGAAAAAGACATCGCCGCCCGGTTTCACCAGTTGCGCACAGGCTCTGACCACTGACTGCGGATCGGGGACGTGCTCCAGCATCTCCATGCAGGTCACCACATCATACTGCCCGGCATGTTTTGCCGCGTGCTCTTCCACGGTTTCCTGCACGTAATCCACCTGAATGCCGCTTTCCAGTGCGTGCAGTTTTGCCACCTGCAATGGCTCAAAGCCCATATCCAGACCGGTCACCGTCGCGCCTTCGCGCGCCATACTCTCGGCCAGAATGCCGCCGCCACAACCGACATCGAGCACCTTTTTGCCAAATAAACCGCCAGCACGCTCGGCAATATAGCCCAGACGCAGCGGGTTAATGCGGTGCAGCGGTTTGAACTCACCTTCCAGATCCCACCAGCGGGAGGCGACGGCTTCAAATTTAGCGATCTCTTCGTGGTCTACGTTATGGTTTACCGGCGATTTTTCGGCATTCATTAGCACTTCTACTCCGTAATTGGCAAGACAAACGAGTATATCAGGCATTGGATGTGAATAAAGCGTATAGGTTTACCTCAAACTGCGCGGCTGTGTTATAATTTGCGACCTTTGAATCCGGGATACAGTAGAGGGATAGCGGTTAGATGAGCGACCTTGCGAGAGAAATTACACCGGTCAACATTGAGGAAGAGCTGAAGAGCTCCTATCTGGATTATGCGATGTCGGTCATTGTTGGCCGTGCGCTGCCAGATGTCCGAGATGGCCTGAAGCCGGTACACCGTCGCGTACTTTACGCCATGAACGTACTAGGCAATGACTGGAACAAAGCCTATAAAAAATCTGCCCGTGTCGTTGGTGACGTAATCGGTAAATACCATCCCCATGGTGACTCGGCGGTTTATGACACGATCGTCCGTATGGCGCAGCCATTCTCGCTGCGTTACATGCTGGTAGACGGTCAGGGTAACTTCGGTTCCATCGACGGCGACTCTGCGGCGGCAATGCGTTATACGGAAATCCGTCTGGCGAAAATTGCCCATGAACTGATGGCCGATCTCGAAAAAGAGACGGTCGATTTCGTTGATAACTATGACGGCACGGAAAAAATTCCCGACGTCATGCCAACCAAAATTCCTAACCTGCTGGTGAACGGTTCTTCCGGTATCGCCGTAGGTATGGCAACCAACATCCCGCCGCACAACCTGACGGAAGTCATCAACGGTTGTCTGGCGTATATCGATGATGAAGACATCAGCATTGAAGGGCTGATGGAACACATCCCGGGGCCGGACTTCCCGACGGCGGCAATCATTAACGGTCGTCGCGGTATTGAAGAAGCTTACCGTACCGGTCGCGGCAAGGTGTATATCCGCGCTCGCGCAGAAGTGGAAGTTGACGCCAAAACCGGTCGTGAAACCATTATCGTCCACGAAATTCCGTATCAGGTAAACAAAGCGCGCCTGATCGAGAAGATTGCGGAACTGGTAAAAGAAAAACGCGTGGAAGGCATCAGCGCGCTGCGTGACGAGTCTGACAAAGACGGTATGCGCATCGTGATTGAAGTGAAACGCGATGCGGTCGGTGAAGTTGTGCTCAACAACCTCTACTCCCAGACCCAGTTGCAGGTTTCTTTCGGTATCAACATGGTGGCATTGCACCATGGTCAGCCGAAGATCATGAACTTGAAAGACATCATCGCGGCGTTTGTTCGTCACCGCCGTGAAGTGGTGACCCGTCGTACTATTTTCGAACTGCGTAAAGCTCGCGATCGTGCTCATATCCTTGAAGCATTAGCCGTGGCGCTGGCGAACATCGACCCGATCATCGAACTGATCCGTCATGCGCCGACGCCTGCAGAAGCGAAAACTGCGCTGGTTGCTAATCCGTGGCAGCTGGGCAACGTTGCCGCGATGCTCGAACGTGCTGGCGACGATGCTGCGCGTCCGGAATGGCTGGAGCCAGAGTTCGGCGTGCGTGATGGTCTGTACTACCTGACCGAACAGCAAGCTCAGGCGATTCTGGATCTGCGTTTGCAGAAACTGACCGGCCTTGAGCACGAAAAACTGCTCGACGAATACAAAGAGCTGCTGGATCAGATCGCGGAACTGTTGCGTATTCTTGGTAGCGCCGATCGTTTGATGGAAGTGATCCGTGAAGAGCTGGAGCTGGTTCGTGAACAGTTCGGTGACAAACGTCGTACTGAAATCACCGCCAACAGCGCAGACATTAACCTGGAAGATCTGATCACTCAGGAAGATGTGGTAGTGACGCTCTCTCACCAGGGCTACGTTAAGTATCAGCCGCTTTCTGAATACGAAGCGCAGCGTCGTGGCGGGAAAGGTAAATCTGCCGCACGTATTAAAGAAGAAGACTTTATCGACCGACTGCTGGTGGCGAACACTCACGACCATATTCTGTGCTTCTCCAGCCGTGGTCGCGTCTATTCGATGAAAGTTTATCAGTTGCCGGAAGCCACTCGTGGCGCGCGCGGTCGTCCGATCGTCAACCTGCTGCCGCTGGAGCAGGACGAACGTATCACTGCGATCCTGCCAGTGACCGAGTTTGAAGAAGGCGTGAAAGTCTTCATGGCGACCGCTAACGGTACCGTGAAGAAAACTGTCCTCACCGAGTTCAACCGTCTGCGTACCGCCGGTAAAGTGGCGATCAAACTGGTTGACGGCGATGAGCTGATCGGCGTTGACCTGACCAGCGGCGAAGACGAAGTAATGCTGTTCTCCGCTGAAGGTAAAGTGGTGCGCTTTAAAGAGTCTTCTGTCCGTGCGATGGGCTGCAACACCACCGGTGTTCGCGGTATTCGCTTAGGTGAAGGCGATAAAGTCGTCTCTCTGATCGTGCCTCGTGGCGATGGCGCAATCCTCACCGCAACGCAAAACGGTTACGGTAAACGTACCGCAGTGGCGGAATACCCAACCAAGTCGCGTGCGACGAAAGGGGTTATCTCCATTAAGGTTACTGAACGTAATGGTTTAGTGGTTGGCGCGGTACAGGTAGATGACTGCGACCAGATCATGATGATCACCGATGCCGGTACGCTGGTACGTACTCGCGTTTCGGAAATCAGCATCGTAGGCCGTAACACCCAGGGCGTGATCCTCATCCGTACTGCGGAAGATGAAAACGTAGTGGGTCTGCAACGTGTTGCTGAACCGGTTGACGAGGAAGATCTGGATACCATCGATGGCAGTGCCGCGGAAGGGGACGATGAAATCGCTCCGGAAGTGGACGTTGACGACGAGCCAGAAGAAGAATAATTTTACTTCTTCATGCCAAAAGGGAGCTATCTCCCTTGTTTGAATTGAAAAGTCCAGGCTGCAAAGTCTGGGCTTTTGTCGTATTAGGGCACGGTAAAGTTTGGCTGTGCCCGTAAAAAATGGCTGGCTATACACAAGGAATGTGGCAATGAGTGGTGAAAAAAAGGCGAAAGGCTGGCGGTTCTATGGTCTTGTAGGTTTTGGCGCAATAGCACTGCTTTCCGCTGGCGTCTGGGCGTTGCAATATGCTGGCAGTGGGCCAGAAAAAACGTTGTCGCCGCTGGTGGTGCACAACAATCTGCAAATCGATCTCAATGAGCCGGACCTCTTTCTCGACAGCGACTCTCTGAGCCAGCTTCCCAAAGATCTCCTCACCATTCCGTTTCTCCACGATGTTCTGAGCGAAGATTTCGTTTTCTATTATCAGAATCATGCCGATCGTCTGGGCATTGAAGGCAGCATTCGTCGTATTGTCTATGAACACGATCTCACGCTGAAAGATAAGCTCTTTTCGTCACTCTTAGATCAGCCCGCGCAGGCAGCGCTGTGGCACGATAAACAAGGCCATCTTTCACATTATATGGTGCTGATCCAGCGCAGTGGTTTAAGCAAACTGCTGGAGCCATTGTTGTTTGCCGCTACCAGCGACAGCCAGTTAAGCAAAACGGAAATCAGTAGCATCAAGATAAATAGTGAAACTGTTCCTGTTTATCAGTTGCGCTATAACGGCAATAACGCCCTGATGTTCGCGACTTATCAGAACAAGATGCTGGTGTTTTCCAGCACGGATATGTTGTTTAAAGATGATCAGCAGGATACCGAAGCCACGGCGATCGCAGGTGATTTGTTGAGCGGCAAAAAACGCTGGCAAGCAAGCTTTGGCCTGGAAGAGCGTGCTGCTGAAAAAACGCCAGTACGCCAGCGCATCGTGGTCAGCGCCAGGTTGCTGGGTTTTGGCTACCAGCGGTTAATGCCTTCTTTTGCTGGCGTACGCTTCGAAATGGGTAACGACGGCTGGCACAGTTTTGTGGCGTTAAATGATGAATCCGCCAGCGTAGATACCAGTTTCGATTTTACGCCGGTCTGGAACAGTATGCCTGCCGGGGCCAGCTTCTGTGTGGTGGTGCCGTATTCACACGGTATTGCCGAAGAGATGCTTTCGCACATCAGTCAGGAAAACGACAAGTTGAATGGGGCGTTAGACGGTGCCGCGGGGCTGTGCTGGTATGCAGACTCAAAATTGCAAACCCCGCTGTTTGTCGGTCAGTTTGATGGCACTGCCGAACAGGCGCAATTGCCAGGGAAACTGTTTACGCAAAATATTGGTGCGCACGAAAGCAAAGCGCCAGAAGGTGTTTTGCCGATAAGCCAGACTCAGCAGGGCGAAGCGCAAATCTGGCGTCGCGAAGTGAGTTCCCGATACGGTCAGTATCCGAAAGCGCAGGCGGCGCAACCCGATCAATTAATGTCGGATTATTTTTTCCGCGTGTCGCTGGCGATGCAAAACAAAACGCTGCTTTTCTCCCTCGATGACACGCTGGTTAATAACGCCCTGCAAACACTGAATAAAAACCGCCCGGCAATGGTGGATGTAATACCCACTGATGGCATCGTTCCGCTCTATATCAATCCACAAGGCGTGGCGAAACTGCTGCGTAACGAAACGTTGACCAGTCTGCCGAAGAATCTCGAACCGGTTTTTTATAACGCCGCACAAACTTTATTAATGCCGAAGCTGGACGCTTTATCTCAACAACCGCGTTATGTCATGAAGCTGGCCCAGATGGAACCCGGTGCCGCCTGGCAGTGGCTACCCATAACCTGGCAGCCGCTATGAGGCACGGGCTGCTGGCGCTGATTTGCTGGCTGTGTTGTGTTGTTGCCCATAGCGAAATGCTGAATGTCGAACAATCCGGGCTGTTTCGCGCCTGGTTTGTACGCATTGCACAAGAACAGCTCCGCCAGGGGCCAAGTCCACGCTGGTATCAGCAGGATTGTGCGGGCCTGGTGCGATTTGCGGCGAACGAGACGCTGAAAGTTCACGATAGTAAATGGCTAAAAAGTAACGGTTTCTCTAGCCAGTATTTGCCGCCAGAGATGACGCTAACACCTGGACAGCGTCAACTGGCGCAAAACTGGAATCAGGGGAACGGGAAAACCGGCCCCTACGTGACCGCGATTAATTTGATTCAGTACAACAGCCAGTTTATTGGCCAGGACATAAACCAGGCGCTGCCTGGCGATATGATTTTTTTCGATCAGGGCGATGCCCAGCACTTAATGGTCTGGATGGGGCGTTACGTCATCTACCACACCGGAAGCGCCACGAAAACTGACAACGGAATGCGCGCAGTCAGTCTGCAACAACTTATGACATGGAAGGACACCCGATGGATACCCAACGATTCCAATCCCAATTTCATTGGCATTTATCGTTTAAATTTTCTGGCGCGATAGCAGCGTGCTTGTCCCTGTCTCTTGTGGGAACAGGGCTTGCTAATGCTGATGATTCGCTTCCTTCCAGTAACTATGCGCCGCCCGCCGGGGGAACATTCTTTTTGCTTGCTGACAGCAGTTTTAGCAGCAGTGAAGAGGCGAAAGTGCGACTGGAAGCGCCGGGGCGTGATTATCGGCGCTATCAGATGGAAGAGTACGGCGGCGTGGACGTTCGCCTGTATCGTATTCCTGACCCGATGGCATTTTTGCGCCAGCAGAAAAACCTGCATCGCATTGTGGTGCAACCGCAATATCTGGGCGACGGGCTGAACAATACGCTGACCTGGCTGTGGGATAACTGGTACGGCAAATCTCGCCGCGTAATGCAGCGTACTTTCTCTTCTCAGTCACGGCAGAATGTGACTCAGGCATTACCCGAATTACATCTCGGCAATGCCATTATTAAACCTTCCCGTTATGTACAGAACAACCAGTTTTCCCCGCTGAAAAAATATCCCTTGGTGGAACAGTTCCGTTATCCACTATGGCAGGCTAAACCGGTCGAGCCGCAGCAAGGGGTAAAACTGGAAGGCGCATCCAGCAATTTCATCTCGCCGCAGCCGGGTAACATTTATATTCCTCTCGGCCAACAAGAGCCGGGACTGTACCTCGTCGAGGCGATGGTTGGTGGGTATCGGGCGACGACGGTGGTGTTTGTTTCCGATACCGTGGCGCTTAGCAAAGTGTCAGGCAACGAGCTTCTGGTGTGGACCGCGGGTAAAAAACAGGGTGAAGCGAAGCCCGGCTCAGAGATCTTGTGGACTGACGGTCTTGGCGTGATGACCCGCGGTGTGACCGATGACAGCGGTACCTTGCAGTTACAACATATATCGCCAGAACGTTCATACATTCTGGGTAAGGATGTTGAAGGCGGCGTTTTTGTCTCCGAGAACTTCTTTTACGAAAGTGAAATCTACAACACCCGCTTGTATATCTTTACCGATCGCCCGCTATATCGCGCAGGCGATCGTGTCGATGTTAAAGTGATGGGCCGCGAGTTCCACGATCCGTTGCATTCATCCCCCATCGTCAGCGCCCCGGCGAAGCTTTCGGTGCTGGACGCCAACGGCAGTCTGTTGCAAATCGTCAATGTCACGCTGGATGCGCGCAATGGCGGGCAGGGAAGTTTCCGCCTGCCAGAAAATGCCGTAGCCGGAGGTTATGAGTTACGTCTTGCTTACCGCAATCAGGTCTATAGCAGCAGTTTACGCGTGGCAAACTACATCAAGCCACATTTCGAGATTGGTTTAGCTCTCGACAAAAAAGAGTTCAAAACTGGCGAAGCGGTCAGCGGCAAACTGCAACTGCTTTACCCGGATGGTGAGCCGGTAAAAGATGCCCGCGTGCAGTTAAGTTTGCGCGCTCAGCAATTATCAATGGTCGGTAACGATTTGCGTTATGCCGGACGTTTTCCCGTGTCGCTGGAAGGCAGCGAAACGGTGTCCGACGCCAGCGGTCATGTGGCGTTAAATCTCCCCGCCGCCGATAAACCGAGCCGCTATTTGTTAACCGTCTCCGCCAGTGACGGCGCGGCGTATCGTGTCACCACCACCAAAGAGATCCTCATTGAACGCGGTCTGGCGCATTACTCATTAAGTACTGCCGCACAATACAGTAATAGCGGCGAGTCGGTTGTGTTCCGTTATGCCGCGCTGGAATCTTCAAAACAGGTTCCTGTTACGTATGAATGGTTGCGTCTCGAAGACCGCACGAGCCATAGCGGAGAGCTACCGTCAGGCGGCAAATCCTTTACCGTCAATTTCGCTAAACCTGGCAACTACAATCTGACATTACGCGATAAAGACGGCTTAATTCTCGCTGGGTTAAGTTATGCCGTCAGCGGTAAGGGCAGCACGGCGCATACGGGTACGGTAGATATCGTGGCGGATAAAACGCTGTACCAGCCAGGCGAAACCGCGAAGATGCTGATTACCTTTCCGGAGCCAATTGATGAAGCATTATTGACGCTGGAACGCGATCGCGTGGAACAGCAGTCGCTGCTTTCGCATCCGGCAAACTGGCTAACGCTACAACGTTTAAACGATACCCAGTATGAAGCCCGGGTTCCAGTGAGCAATTCCTTTGCGCCTAACATCACTTTTTCGGTGCTGTATACCCGTAATGGTCAGTACAGTTTTCAGAACGCCGGGATCAAAGTTGCCGTTCCTCAGCTTGATATCCGGGTGAAAACGGACAAAACCCATTACCAGCCTGGTGAACTGGTCAATGTCGAATTAACCTCGTCGCTGAAAGGTAAACCTGTTTCTGCGCAGCTAACGGTAGGCGTGGTCGATGAAATGATCTACGCGCTGCAACCAGAAATCGCGCCGAATATCGGCAAATTTTTCTATCCGCTGGGGCGTAACAATGTGCGTACCAGCTCCAGTCTGTCGTTTATCAGCTACGACCAGGCGCTCTCCAGCGAGCCGGTTGCGCCTGGCGCAACTAACCGCAGCGAGCGGCGAGTAAAAATGCTTGAACGTCCACGGCGTGAAGAGGTGGATACCGCGGCATGGATGCCGTCACTCACAACCGATAAACAAGGCAAAGCGTATTTCACGTTCCTGATGCCTGATTCGTTAACCCGCTGGCGTATCACCGCGCGTGGGATGAACGGCGGCGGGCTGGTCGGGCAGGGGCGTGCTTATCTGCGTTCGGAAAAAAATCTCTACATGAAGTGGAGTATGCCAACGGTGTATCGCGTGGGCGACAAACCGGCGGCAGGACTGTTTATCTTCAGTCAGCAGGATAACGAACCGGTGGCGCTGGTGACGAAATTTGCAGGCGCTGAGATGCGCCAGGCGCTGACGCTGCACAAAGGGGCGAATTATATTTCGCTGGCGCAGAACATTCAGCAATCTGGCTTGTTAAGCGCAGAACTGCAACAAAATGGGCAAGTGCAGGACAGCATTAGCACAAAACTGTCTTTTGTGGATAACAGCTGGCCCGTTGAACAGCAGAAAAATGTCATGCTCGGCGGTGGCGAGAACGCGCTGATGTTGCCCGAGCAGGCTAGCAATATCCGGCTACAAAGTAGCGAAACGCCGCAGGAGATTTTCCGCAACAATCTTGATGCGTTAGTCGATGGACCATGGGGTGGCGTGATCAACACCGGTAGCCGTCTGATCCCGCTCAGTCTCGCCTGGCGTTCGCTTGCCGATCATCAAAGTGCCGCCGCTAACGACATTCGTCAGATGATTCAGGATAACCGTCTGCGGCTGATGCAACTGGCGGGGCCCGGAGCGCGCTTTACCTGGTGGGGTGAAGATGGCAATGGTGACGCCTTCCTTACGGCATGGGCATGGTACGCCGACTGGCAGGCCAGCCAGGCGATCGGCGTAACGCAACAACCGGAATACTGGCAGCATATGCTCGACAGCTACGCGGAGCAGGCAGATAACATGCCGTTATTGCATCGGGCGCTGGTGCTGGCGTGGGCACAGGAGATGAATCTGCCGTGCAAAACGTTGTTGAAAGGGTTGGATGAAGCTATCGCCCGGCGCGGAACTAAAGATGAAGATTTCTCTGAGGAAGACATCCGCGATATCAATGACAGCCTGATCCTCGATACACCGGAATCTCCACTGGCAGATGCGGTGGCAAACGTCTTAACCATGACGTTGCTGAAAAAAGCGCAGTTGAAGTCCACGGTGATGCCACAGGTTCAGCAATATGCGTGGGATAAAGCGGCAAACAGCAATCAGCCGCTGGCGCACACGGTTGTGCTGCTCAATAGCGGTGGTGACGCTACCCAGACGGCCGCTATTTTAAGTGGTTTGACCGCTGAGCAATCCACTATTGAGCGCGCGCTGGCCATGAACTGGCTGGCGAAATATATGGCGACAATGCCTCCAGTTGTTTTGCCTGCGCCTGCGGGCGCATGGGCTAAACATAAGTTAACTGGAGGGGGCGAAGACTGGCGTTGGGTTGGTCAGGGCGTGCCGGACATTCTCTCTTTTGGTGACGAATTATCGCCGCAAAATGTGCAGGTCCGCTGGCGTGAGCCGGCAAAAATGGCTCAACAAAGTAACATTCCGGTGACCGTTGAACGCCAGTTGTATCGGCTTATCCCTGGTGAAGAAGAGATGAGCTTTATTCTGCAACCGGTGACCAGCAATGAGATTGACAGCGATGCGCTGTATCTCGATGAAATTACGCTTACCAGCGAGCAGGATGCAGTTCTGCGCTATGGTCAGGTGGAAGTACCGCTCCCGCCGGGAGCCGACGTTGAGCGCACAACATGGGGCATTTCAGTCAATAAACCCAACGCCGCGAAACAGCAGGGGCAATTGCTGGAAAAAGCGCGTAATGAAATGGGCGAACTGGCCTATATGGTGCCGGTGAAAGAACTGACGGGAACGGTCACTTTCCGCCATTTGCTGCGCTTCTCGCAAAAAGGGCAATTCGTTCTGCCTCCTGCTCGTTATGTGCGTTCCTATGCACCTGCGCAGCAAAGTGTTGCGGCAGGGAGTGAATGGACCGGGATGCAGGTGAAATAAGTGAACTGGCGCAGAATCGTCTGGCTATTGGCGTTGGTTACTCTGCCAACGCTTGCGGAGGAGACGCCGTTACAACTGGTGCTGCGCGGTGCGCAGCACGATCAACTGTATCAGCTGTCGTCATCAGGCGTGACCAAAGTCTCAGCATTACCTGACTCGCTCACCACGCCGTTAGGGAGTTTGTGGAAACTGTATGTTTACGCCTGGCTGGAGGATACCCATCAACCGGAGCAGCCCTACCAGTGTCGCGGAAACTCCCCGGAAGAGGTTTATTGTTGTCAGGCTGGGGAGAGCATAACGCGCGATACCGCGCTGGTACGTTCCTGTGGGCTCTATTTTGCGCCGCAGCGGTTGCATATTGGCGCAGATGTGTGGGGGCAATACTGGCAACAGCGTCAGGCACCTGCGTGGTTAGCGTCTCTTACAACGCTGAAGCCAGAAACCTCGGTAACGGTTAAATCGCTGCTCGATTCATTAGCGACGTTACCTGCGCAAAACAAAGCTCAGGAAGTCTTACTGGATGTGGTGCTGGACGAGGCGAAAATCGGTGTCGCATCCATGCTCGGTAGTCGGGTACGGGTGAAAACCTGGAGCTGGTTTGCCGATGATAAACAGGAAATCCGCCAGGGTGGTTTTGCTGGCTGGTTAACCGATGGTACACCGCTGTGGGTTACTGGCAGTGGCACCAGCAAAACGGTACTAACCCGTTATGCGACGGTGCTTAATCGGGTTTTGCCAGTGCCGACGCAGGTTGCCAGTGGGCAATGTGTAGAGGTGGAGCTGTTTGCCCGCTATCCGCTGAAGAAAATCACAGCGGAAAAGAGTACGACGGCAGTAAAACCCGGCGTACTTAATGGGCGCTATCGTGTGACGTTTACTAATGGTAACCACATTACGTTTGTCAGCCACGGTGAGACGACCTTACTGAGCGAAAAGGGCAAACTGAAATTGCAGTCGCATCTCGATCGTGAAGAGTACGTTGCCAGAGTTCTGGATCGCGAGGCGAAAAGTACGCCCCCTGAGGCAGCGAAAGCCATGACCGTGGCGATTCGCACTTTTTTACAGCAAAACGCCAATCAGGAAGGCGATTGCCTGACCATCCCCGACAGCAGCGCCACGCAGCGTGTTTCTGCTTCGCCAGCGACCACGGGGGCGCGAACGATGACCGCCTGGACGCAGGATCTCATCTATGCAGGCGATCCGGTTCATTATCATGGCAGTCGCGCTACCGAAGGGACACTTTCCTGGCGGCAAGCCACGGCCCAGGCGGGGCAGGGGGAGCGTTACGACCAGATACTCGCGTTTGCTTATCCCGACAACAGCCTTAGCCGCTGGGGAGCTCCACGCTCAACCTGCCAGTTATTACCCAAAGCGAAAGCCTGGCTGGCGAAAAAAATGCCGCAGTGGCGGCGTATATTACAAGGCGAGACGGGGTACAACGAACCAGACGTGTTTGCGGTCTGTCGTTTAGTCTCAGGTTTCCCCTATACCGATCGGCAGCAGAAACGGCTGTTTATTCGTAACTTCTTTACGCTTCAGGATCGGCTGGATTTAACCCATGAGTATCTGCACCTGGCCTTTGATGGTTATCCCACCGGGCTTGATGAGAACTATATCGAAACGCTGACCCGACAATTATTAATGGACTAATGCTATGCGAAAGATTTTTCTTCCGTTGTTACTGGTGGCACTTTCGCCTGTCGCTCACAGTGAAGGTGTGCAGGAAGTCGAGATTGACGCACCGCTCTCTGGCTGGCATCCGGCAGAGGGCGAAGATGCCAGTTTTTCACAATCGATCAATTACCCGGCGTCGTCCGTCAACATGGCAGATGATCAAAATATCTCAGCGCAGATCCGCGGCAAAATAAAGAATTATGCTGCGGCGGGTAAAGTTCAGCAGGGCCGGCTGGTGGTCAACGGTGCCAGTATGCCGCAGAGAGTTGAATCCGATGGTTCATTTGCACGCCCTTATATTTTCACTGAAGGCAGCAACAGCGTGCAGGTCATCAGCCCGGATGGGCAAAGCCGACAAAAAATGCAGTTTTACTCAATGCCGGGTACAGGAACGATTCGTGCACGTTTACGGCTAGTTCTCTCGTGGGATACGGACAATACCGATCTCGATCTCCATGTTGTCACGCCCGATGGCGAACACGCCTGGTACGGTAACACCGTGCTGAAAAACAGTGGTGCACTGGATATGGATGTCACGACGGGGTACGGACCCGAGATTTTCGCCATGCCAGCACCAGTTCACGGGCGCTATCAGGTGTATATCAACTACTATGGTGGGCGCAGCGAAACGGAATTGACGACCGCCCAACTGACGCTGATCACCGATGAAGGATCGGTCAATGAGAAACAGGAAACATTTATTGTACCGATGCGTAATGCTGGCGAGCTGACGCTGGTGAAAAGTTTTGACTGGTGATCCATCCCTTCACACCACCTGGCTCTCTCTTTTTTCAGATAAGACTGCTGGGCGATCTGCCGACGCCAGGATATAACCATTAACAAGCGTCGGCAGATTGGTCATTTCTTATTTTTCGTACTGAGAACTGTCCATCTACTCCGGCTTTCCTGGTTAAGGCAATGGTTTCTAAGCGATACGCATTATTGCAATGGTGACAGAACATTGCGGTAACACGCTTTTACCGCTACCTTAACCACACTCCATCGGTCACCTGAGGCGGAGCTTCGCCCCTTTGAAATACCTTGCTTCTTTTCGTACAACCCTGAAAGCCTCGCGCTACATGTTCAGAGCATTGGCGTTAGTGCTCTGGCTGTTGATTGCTTTTTCATCCGTTTTTTACATCGTTAATGCGTTACATCAGCGAGAATCGGAAATTCGTCAGGAATTTAATCTGAGTTCCGATCAGGCTCAGCGCTTTATTCAACGCACCTCTGATGTGATGAAAGAGCTGAAGTACATCGCCGAAAATCGCTTATCGGCAGAAAACGGTGTGCTTTCCCCGCGTGGACGAGAAACGCAGGCGGATGTGCCTGCGTTTGAACCGCTGTTTGCCGACTCCGATTGTTCCGCAATGAGTAACACCTGGCGAGGTTCTCTGGAGTCATTGGCGTGGTTTATGCGCTACTGGCGCGATAATTTTTCTGCGGCTTACGATCTCAACCGGGTATTTTTAATCGGCAGTGATAACCTCTGCATGGCCAATTTCGGTCTGCGTGATATGCCAGTGGAACGCGATACCGCGTTGAAAGCTTTGCATGAACGCATCAATAAATATCGAAATGCACCACAAGATGATAGCGGCAGTAACCTCTACTGGATCAGCGAAGGTCCGCGCCCTGGCGTCGGGTATTTTTACGCGTTGACGCCAGTTTATCTGGCGAACCGGTTGCAGGCGCTTTTGGGTGTCGAGCAGACCATCCGGATGGAGAACTTTTTCTTACCGGGTACGTTGCCGATGGGGGTTACCATTCTTGATGAAAATGGTCATACCCTGATTTCGCTTACCGGACCAGAAAGTAAAATTAAGGGCGATCCTCGCTGGATGCAGGAACGCTCCTGGTTTGGCTATACGGAAGGGTTCCGGGAGCTGGTGCTGAAGAAAAATCTGCCACCCTCATCGCTAAGCATCGTGTATTCGGTGCCGGTTGATAAGGTGCTGGAACGCATTCGCATGTTGATCCTTAACGCAATTTTGCTGAATGTGCTTGCCGGAGCTGCATTGTTTACTCTCGCACGGATGTACGAGCGACGTATTTTCATTCCGGCGGAAAGCGACGCCCTGCGACTGGAAGAACATGAGCAGTTCAATCGCAAGATTGTCGCCTCCGCGCCAGTGGGTATCTGCATTTTGCGTACCGCTGATGGCGTCAATATTTTAAGTAACGAACTGGCGCATACCTATCTCAATATGCTTACGCATGAGGACCGCCAACGACTGACGCAAATTATCTGTGGGCAGCAGGTCAATTTTGTTGATGTCCTGACCAGCAACAATACCAATCTGCAAATCAGCTTCGTCCATTCGCGCTATCGTAATGAAAACGTGGCCATTTGTGTGCTGGTGGATGTTTCTTCGCGCGTGAAGATGGAAGAGTCGTTGCAGGAGATGGCACAAGCAGCGGAACAGGCGAGCCAGTCAAAATCGATGTTCCTTGCCACCGTCAGTCATGAGCTGCGAACGCCGCTGTATGGCATTATCGGTAACCTGGATCTGTTGCAAACCAAAGAGTTACCGAAAGGCGTCGATCGGCTGGTGACGGCAATGAACAACTCTTCCAGCCTGTTGTTGAAAATTATCAGCGATATTCTCGATTTCTCGAAGATTGAATCGGAACAGTTGAAGATCGAACCGCGTGAGTTTTCACCGCGTGAAGTGATGAACCACATCACCGCCAACTATTTACCGCTGGTGGTACGCAAGCAGTTAGGCTTGTACTGCTTTATTGAACCGGATGTGCCAGTGGCCTTAAATGGCGACCCGATGCGTTTACAGCAGGTCATCTCCAACCTGTTGAGTAACGCCATAAAATTCACCGATACCGGCTGTATAGTTTTGCATGTCCGCGCTGATGGCGATTATCTCTCTATCCGTGTTCGCGATACCGGCGTGGGGATTCCGGCGAAAGAAGTGGTGCGCTTGTTTGATCCCTTCTTCCAGGTCGGAACGGGCGTACAGCGAAACTTCCAGGGGACCGGTCTGGGTCTGGCGATTTGTGAAAAACTGATCAGCATGATGGACGGCGATATCTCGGTAGATTCAGAACCGGGAATGGGCAGCCAGTTTACCGTGCGTATTCCGTTGTACGGCGCTCAGTACCCGCAGAAAAAAGGCGTGGAAGGGTTGAGTGGTAAACGCTGCTGGCTGGCGGTCCGCAATGCGTCGCTCTGTCAGTTCCTGGAAACCAGTTTGCAGCGCAGCGGCATCGTCGTTACAACATACGAAGGGCAGGAACCGACTCCCGAAGATGTGTTAATTACTGACGAGGTAGTGAGTAAAAAATGGCAGGGTAGAGCGGTAGTGACCTTCTGTCGTCGCCATATTGGTATTCCGCTGGAGAAAGCGCCAGGGGAGTGGGTACACAGTGTGGCTGCCCCGCATGAGCTACCGGCATTGTTGGCGCGTATTTATTTGATCGAGATGGAGAGCGACGATCCTGCTAACGCTCTGCCGTCGACGGACAAAGCGGTCAGCGATAATGACGATATGATGATTCTGGTCGTGGATGATCATCCGATTAACCGACGTCTGCTGGCAGATCAGTTGGGATCGTTGGGCTATCAATGTAAAACCGCGAATGATGGTGTCGATGCGCTTAATGTACTTAGCAAGAATCATATTGATATCGTGCTTAGCGACGTCAACATGCCAAATATGGATGGTTACCGCTTGACGCAACGCATTCGTCAGTTGGGACTGACGTTGCCGGTAATCGGAGTAACTGCTAATGCGTTGGCTGAAGAGAAGCAGCGGTGTCTGGAGTCCGGTATGGACAGCTGCCTGTCGAAGCCGGTAACGCTGGATGTGATAAAACAGACGCTGACGGTATATGCCGAGAGGGTCAGGAAATCGCGGGAATCGTAGGACGGATAAGGTGTTTATGTCGCATCTGGCATTCAGTGCAAATGCCAGATGCGACGCTGACGCGTCTTATCTGGCCTACTTTAATGTAATCTGTTGAAATAATGGGAATCGTAGGCCGGATAAGGCGTTTACGCCGCATCCGGCATTCAGTGCAAATGCCAGATAAGACACTAACGCGTCTTATCTGGCCTACAGGTGATTAGTCTTTATCTGCCGGACTTAACGTCACAGAAGAGAGATAATTCAGCAGGGCGATATCGTTCTCGACACCCAGCTTCATCATCGCAGATTTCTTCTGGCTACTGATGGTTTTAATACTGCGGTTCAGCTTTTTAGCGATCTCGGTCACCAGGAAGCCTTCCGCAAACAGGCGCAGAACTTCACTCTCTTTTGGCGAGAGACGCTTGTCACCGTAACCACCAGCACTGATTTTTTCCAACAGGCGAGAAACGCTTTCCGGGGTAAATTTCTTCCCTTTCTGCAGCGCGGCGAGAGCTTTCGGCAGATCGGTCGGTGCACCTTGTTTCAGCACGATCCCTTCGATATCCAGATCCAATACCGCACTAAGAATCGCCGGGTTGTTGTTCATGGTCAGAACAATAATCGACAGGCTTGGGAAATGGCGCTTGATGTACTTGATTAAGGTAATGCCATCGCCGTACTTATCGCCAGGCATGGAGAGATCGGTAATCAACACATGCGCATCCAGTTTCGGCAGGTTGTTGATCAGTGCTGTAGAGTCTTCAAATTCGCCGACAACATTCACCCACTCAATTTGCTCAAGTGATTTGCGAATACCGAACAAGACTATCGGATGGTCATCGGCAATAATTACGTTCATATTGTTCATGTAATAGGCTACCTTGCTACAGCAAGCTCTTGACATAACTGTCAATGTCGCTGATGTATTTTTCTATTCCTGGAACATCCTTCTCACGAATCAGATGTTCCAGCGTTTCACATAACTGCTTGCCGGGTACCAGATTTAGCATGGCAAATACGCCTTTAAGACGATGAGCCGTTTGGGCTAACGCAGCAAAGTCACTGGTTGCTGCTTCAGTATACAGCCTCTTAACATCATCCGGTACTGTGTCTACAAAGAGCGCATAATAGCCGCTGGCATGGAGTTGCGCATTTTCATCTCCGCCCAGAGGCGATTCTGTCACCTCTTCCTGCGCCAGTTGCACTTCAATTAATTGTAAGACCGCTTCCTGCATAGCGTTGCTCATATTGAAGTTGACGCACAATTGACCAGGCCCAATTTCCCGTACGCCAGACTCATCATCGCTTAAAAGCAAGCCAGAGGCAGTAAGATTAGACGGATTATCCGTTAAAAAGATATCATAATCTTGACTAATTAATCTTTCATCGGGTGTGATACAGGTTGCACCCCAATTTTCTAACTGGCGAGTGACAATATTCCGAATTTCTGCCGAAGTAACATCCACCATTACGCAGACATCATCCAGTAAACGCTCTTCTTCCTCTTCAACTTCCGGGTCAGCGGCGAGCATTTTGATATGCACAGAGTAGCGTGTACCAAGCCCATCCCGCGTTTTGATGTTTAAATGACCGCCCAGTTTACGCGCCAGTTGATCGCTCAGCCAGAATGCCAGCGGGTCCGCCTTGCCATAGCGATCGTTTTGGGTCTGGTTGATAAACGGGAAGTGCAAATTATCCATTTCATGAATACTTACGCCTTCTCCGGTGTCCAGAATGCGGAATGTCAGGCGGTCTTCAGAGGACTCATCCTGATCAACCTCAAGGGTGATTTTTCCCAATTGCGTTGAGGTCACGGCATATTGCATCAGTAGCAGCAAAATACGTCGTAAGGCATCGCGATCGCCGCGGCGCATATCGTGTGCTTTCAGATGATTGTTAATCAGCAGTTGCAGACCTTTACGCTTGATGGCAGGCAACACTGAAGGCACAACTTCATCAATTAAATCCTGCACGGAGAACAGCACCGTCTCACTTTTCCAGCTATCATCCGCAAGCATGTTCGCTAACTGTATTTCATCAACCAGCCGCACCAGCACATCTGCCTGATTCGCCAGTTGTTTGCTTTCCGGGGCGTTGAGTTTAGCCGCGCTCTCCGCCAGGGACTGTGCAGGTTCTTTCAGCGCATCGCCAATGTTTTTCATAAAGGTCATCCGGCCCTGCTGGTTTTTCTCATACAGACGCTGCGCCTGCTTGAGTTTCTTGTTTACCAGCACTTCGCGATCCTGATCGCGAATAATGAAAATTTGTGTGCGCGGCGCGACCTGGCTGCGGAACATGCGGATCTCATACAGCTCGTTATTGATCGTCGCCTGAATAATCCCCTGATGCTGTTCCGCCATGGTGGTGATGTTTTGCAGATTCAAATGCGGCAGCAAATGATCGGCAATTTTGTTACTTATGACAGTGCGGTTCGATTCCTGATCGTGAACCAGCAGGCCGAGCGGCAGCAGTGAGACTATCTCTTCATTAATTGCCCGTAAAATGCGCAATTCGTTATTGACCGCCGTGCTGGGTAGACTTTCTGTACTGCGGCTGGAGAAATGGCGGAATGTGGTATAGCCAAATAACGCCAGCGCCAGCAAACCGATGTTCAGCAGCAGTGGCAGCAGAATGTTTTGCAACGTATCCAGCAATAAGGTGCCATAAGGAACCTGCCAGACCAGGCGCATATCGGTAGAGTTGAGTGCCGAGGAGATTTCAATCTTCGTACTGTTAAAGTGGATACTGACGCTATCCGTCCCTTCTTTCTCATTATCATTGTTTCCCGTTGCCGTCGCGTCTGGCTCAAGGCGGAAACTGTCCAGCGGCATACCCGGTGGGATCAAATCATTAATCGGCAGATCAAAAGCCACGACCGTTGCCAGATGTCCTGGCTGGTTAAAGGTAGTACGCAAGGTAAAGTAATGACCGTTCTGCCAGGCCAGGCGGCGCATGTTAGAAAAGCTTTCGCGTTCATCGAGGGCGTTGGCCTGTTGCAACATCTCTGCACGACGTGAATCAACAATGTCGCTGACGGTCGATTCTTTAAATCCGGAGGTGAGATCTTTAAGGGGTAGGGTTGAGATCAGCACCAGACTGTTATCCTGACCATTCAGGTAATACATCGACCACGGTACATTTTCTGCGCCCCACAATGTATCCAGATAAGTGGACATCCGCTGAGTCATCTCAAGCGTTGAGTTGTCGTGAGAGCCAAAGATTAACGCTTCCGTTTTGCGGCGTGGTTTCTCCAGATAGTAGACATCCTGTTTCAGGCGCGTCTCTTGTAAACCTTCGCCGGAGGAGGGGGAGGTCGTCGCGGCAATGTTGTCGTAGATCTGCCAGGTCACGTAACGCCAGTTATCGACGCGCTTTTGGATAGCATGGGTAATGTCGACAATCTGGTAACTTTTATCTTTCAGCCAGGCGTTAACGGTGCTTTGTACCATTACACCCATCGTCACCAGTAACACAATGATCAACAGTAAAAAGAAGCGGGTAATGCTCCCCGGTAGGAGTGAAAAGCGGGTCGTGGCCGTTGTCTCTTTCTGACGCATTCGTGTTTATGACCTGTTAAAACTTCGCGAAGTGATAGGGCAGTATAAAGGGTACAGTGTGAAATTCCAGACTCTTACCTGATTGATGATTCTCTATTCTCCCGTGATATTTATCATCCTGCATTGGGGGAAATAGATGTACAAGCGCCATTTTGCTGTACAAATAACCTACAAAAAGCCCAACAAAAATAATTGCAAATAAACAAAGATTGCTGGAAATTATGCGGATGTTAATTATTTGTGAAATAGTTAACAAGCGTTATAGTTTTTCTGTGGTAGCACAGAATAATGAAAAGTGTGTAAAGAAGGGTAAAAAAAACCGAATGCGAGGCATCCGGTTGAAATAGGGGTAAACAGACATTCAGAAATGAATGACGGTAATAAATAAAGTTAATGATGATAGCGGGAGTTATTCTAGTTGCGAGTGAAGGTTTTGTTTTGACATTCAGTGCTGTCAAATACTTAAGAATAAGTTATTGATTTTAACCTTGAATTATTATTGCTTGATGTTAGGTGCTTATTTCGCCATTCCGCAATAATCTTAAAAAGTTCCCTTGCATTTACATTTTGAAACATCTATAGCGATAAATGAAACATCTTAAAAGTTTTAGTATCATATTCGTGTTGGATTATTCTGCATTTTTGGGGAGAATGGACTTGCCGACTGATTAATGAGGGTTAATCAGTATGCAGTGGCATAAAAAAGCAAATAAAGGCATATAACAGAGGGTTAATAACATGAAAGTTAAAGTACTGTCCCTCCTGGTCCCAGCTCTGCTGGTAGCAGGCGCAGCAAACGCTGCTGAAGTTTACAACAAAGACGGCAACAAATTAGATCTGTACGGTAAAGTAGACGGCCTGCACTATTTCTCTGACAACAAAGATGTAGATGGCGACCAGACCTACATGCGTCTTGGCTTCAAAGGTGAAACTCAGGTTACTGACCAGCTGACCGGTTACGGCCAGTGGGAATATCAGATCCAGGGCAACAGCGCTGAAAACGAAAACAACTCCTGGACCCGTGTGGCATTCGCAGGTCTGAAATTCCAGGATGTAGGTTCTTTCGACTACGGTCGTAACTACGGCGTTGTTTACGACGTAACTTCCTGGACCGACGTACTGCCAGAATTCGGTGGCGACACTTACGGTTCTGACAACTTCATGCAGCAGCGTGGTAACGGTTTCGCGACCTACCGTAACACTGACTTCTTCGGTCTGGTTGACGGCCTGAACTTTGCTGTTCAGTACCAGGGCAAAAACGGTAGCGTAAGCGGCGAAGGCATGACTAACAACGGTCGTGAAGCACTGCGTCAGAACGGCGACGGCGTTGGCGGATCTATCACTTATGATTACGAAGGCTTCGGTATCGGTGCTGCAGTTTCCAGCTCCAAACGTACTGATGATCAGAACAGCCCGCTGTACATCGGTAACGGCGACCGTGCTGAAACCTACACTGGTGGTCTGAAATACGACGCTAACAACATCTACCTGGCTGCTCAGTACACCCAGACCTACAACGCAACTCGCGTAGGTTCCCTGGGTTGGGCGAACAAAGCACAGAACTTCGAAGCTGTTGCTCAGTACCAGTTCGACTTTGGTCTGCGTCCGTCCCTGGCTTACCTGCAGTCTAAAGGTAAAAACCTGGGTCGTGGCTACGACGACGAAGATATCCTGAAATATGTTGATGTTGGTGCGACCTACTACTTCAACAAAAACATGTCCACCTATGTTGACTACAAAATCAACCTGCTGGACGACAACCAGTTCACTCGTGACGCTGGCATCAACACTGATAACATCGTAGCTCTGGGTCTGGTTTACCAGTTCTAATCTCGATTGATATCGAACAAAGGGCCTGCGGGCCCTTTTTTCATTGTTTTCAGCGTACAAACACAGTTTTTTGGTGTACTCTTGCGACCGTTCGCATGAGGATAATCACGTATGGAAATAAGCTTTACCCGCGTGGCACTGCTGGCTGCCGCGCTCTTCTTTGTTGGTTGCGATCAAAAACCACAAACCGCCAAAACCCACGCTACTGAAGTTACCGTTCTTGAAGGCAAAACTATGGGTACCTTCTGGCGTGCCAGCATCCCGGGCATTGACGCCAAACGCAGTGCCGAACTTAAAGAAAAGATTCAGACCCAGCTGGACGCCGACGATCAGCTGCTTTCGACCTATAAAAAAGATTCCGCGCTGATGCGCTTTAACGATTCGCAAAGTTTATCGCCGTGGCCGGTAAGTGAAGCGATGGCCGATATCGTCACCACCTCGCTGCGCATTGGCGCAAGGACCGATGGTGCGATGGATATAACCGTCGGGCCGCTGGTGAATCTGTGGGGCTTTGGCCCGGAACAACAGCCGGTTCAAATTCCGAGCCAGGAACAGATCGATGCGATGAAAGCCAAAACCGGCTTACAGCACCTGACGGTCATTAATCAGTCGCATCAGCAATATCTGCAAAAAGACCTACCGGATTTATATGTCGATCTCTCCACCGTCGGTGAAGGTTATGCGGCGGATCACCTGGCACGCTTGATGGAGCAGGAAGGGATTTCCCGCTATCTGGTGTCGGTGGGCGGCGCGCTGAACAGCCGTGGTATGAACGGTGAAGGCCTGCCGTGGCGGGTAGCGATTCAAAAACCAACCGATAAAGAAAACGCGGTTCAGGCTGTGGTGGATATCAACGGTCATGGTATTAGCACCTCTGGCAGTTACCGTAACTATTACGAACTGGACGGCAAACGTCTTTCTCATGTTATCGATCCGCAAACCGGGCGTCCCATCGAACACAATCTGGTATCCGTGACGGTGATTGCTCCGACGGCGCTGGAAGCCGATGCCTGGGATACTGGCTTGATGGTACTCGGGCCGGAGAAAGCCAAAGAGGTTGTTCGCCGGGAAGGGCTGGCGGTTTATATGATCACCAAAGAAGGCGATAGCTTTAAAACCTGGATGTCACCACAGTTTAAAAGCTTCCTTGTCAGCGAAAAAAATTAAAGCGCAAGATTGCTGGTTTTTGCGTGATGGTGACCGGGCAGACTAAAGGCTATCCTTAACCAGGGAGCTGATTATGAAAAACGCCACATGCTTAACTGACGATCAACGCTGGCAATCTGTCTTAGCCCGCGACCCGAATGCCGACAGCGAATTCGTTTTCGCCGTGCGCACCACAGGCATCTTTTGCCGTCCGTCTTGCCGCGCCAGACATGCCTTGCGGGAAAATGTCTCCTTCTACGCAAATGCCTGCGAGGCACTCGCCGCCGGATTTCGCCCCTGCAAACGCTGCCAACCTGATAAAGCCAATGCCCAGCAACATCGGTTGGATAAAATCACCCACGCGTGTCGACTGCTGGAACAGGAAACGCCTGTAACGTTGGAAGCCTTAGCCGATCAGGTGGCGATGAGTCCGTTCCATCTGCATCGGTTGTTTAAAGCGACTACCGGAATGACGCCTAAAGCCTGGCAACAGGCCTGGCGCGCTCGCCGTTTGCGCGAATCGCTGGCGAAAGGGGAGAGCGTGACGACGTCTATTCTTAACGCCGGATTCCCCGACAGCAGCAGTTACTACCGCAAAGCCGATGAAACGCTGGGCATGACGGCTAAACAATTCCGTCACGGTGGCGAAAATCTGGCGGTGCGTTACGCGCTGGCTGATTGTGCGCTGGGGCGTTGCCTGGTGGCAGAAAGCGAGCGGGGGATTTGCGCGATATTACTGGGCGATGATGACGCGACACTAATCAGCGAGTTGCAGCAGATGTTTCCCGCTGCCGACAACGCGCCTGCCGATCTGATGTTTCAGCAACATGTGCGTGAAGTGATCGCCAGCCTCAATCAACGCGATACGCCGCTGACGTTACCGCTGGACATTCGCGGCACTGCTTTTCAGCAACAAGTCTGGCAGGCACTGCGCACGATACCTTGCGGTGAAACCGTCAGTTATCAGCAACTGGCTAACGCCATCGGCAAACCGAAAGCGGTACGGGCCGTTGCCAGCGCCTGTGCCGCCAACAAGCTGGCTATCATAATACCCTGTCATCGGGTGGTCCGTGGTGATGGCACACTTTCCGGTTACCGCTGGGGCGTGTCGCGTAAAGCGCAACTGCTGCGCCGCGAAGCTGAAAATGAGGAGAGGTAATGTTGGATCTGTTTGCCGATGCTGAACCGTGGCAAGAGCCACTGGCGGCTGGAGCGGTAATTTTGCACCGTTTTGCTTTTAACGCTGCGGAGCAACTGATCCGCGATATTAATAACGTTGCCAGCCAGTCGCCGTTTCGCCAGATGGTCACCCCCGGGGGATATACCATGTCGGTGGCGATGACCAACTGTGGGCATCTGGGCTGGACGAGCCATCGGCAAGGTTATCTCTATTCGCCCATTGATCCGCAAACAAATAAACCGTGGCCCGCCATGCCACAGAGTTTTCATAATTTATGTCAACGTGCGGCTACGGCGGCGGGCTATCCAGATTTCCAGCCAGATGCTTGTCTTATCAACCGCTACGCTCCTGGCGCGAAACTGTCGCTGCATCAGGATAAAGACGAACCGGATCTGCGCGCGCCAATTGTTTCTGTTTCTCTGGGCTTACCCGCGATTTTTCAATTTGGTGGCCTGAAACGTAATGATCCGCTCAAACGTTTGTTGTTGGAACATGGCGATGTGGTGGTATGGGGCGGTGAATCGCGGCTGTTTTATCACGGTATTCAACCGTTGAAAGCGGGGTTTCATCCACTCACCACCGACTGCCGCTACAACCTGACATTCCGTCAGGCAGGTAAAAAAGAATAAAAATAAGAATTATTATTGCTGTGCGCGCGAAGATGTTTAAACTGCGGGCTGTAATTCATTGTCCGGGTTTTCTGCATGGAACTTCTTGTACTTGTCTGGCGGCAGTATCGCTGGCCATTTATCAGTGTGATGGCGCTAAGCCTCGCCAGTGCGGCATTAGGCATTGGCTTAATTGCTTTTATCAATCAGCGCCTTATCGAAACGGCGGATACCAGTCTGCTGGTGTTGCCGGAGTTTCTTGGATTATTACTGCTGTTGATGGCAGTCACTCTCGGATCGCAACTGGCGCTCACCACTTTGGGGCATCACTTCGTTTACCGACTGCGTAGTGAATTTATCAAGCGGATTCTGGATACCCACGTCGAGCGCATTGAACAACTCGGTAGCGCCTCGTTGCTGGCGGGATTAACCAGCGATGTGCGCAATATCACCATTGCTTTTGTGCGTCTTCCGGAACTGGTGCAGGGGATCATTCTCACTATCGGTTCCGCGGCGTATCTGTGGATGCTGTCGGGCAAAATGTTGCTGGTAACGGCTATCTGGATGGCGATCACCATCTGGGGTGGTTTTGTACTGGTGGCGCGGGTGTACAAACATATGGCGACCCTGCGTGAAACCGAAGACAAGCTGTACACGGATTTTCAAACCGTACTCGAAGGGCGCAAAGAGCTGACTCTGAACCGGGAACGCGCCGAGTATGTGTTTAACAACCTCTACATCCCCGATGCGCAAGAGTATCGCCATCATATTATCCGCGCAGACACCTTCCATCTTAGCGCCGTGAACTGGTCAAACATCATGATGCTGGGCGCTATCGGCCTGGTGTTCTGGATGGCGAACAGTCTCGGTTGGGCTGATACCAACGTTGCTGCGACCTATTCGTTGACGCTGTTATTCCTGCGTACGCCGCTGCTTTCGGCGGTTGGCGCATTGCCGACGCTGCTGACGGCGCAGGTGGCGTTTAACAAGCTGAACAAATTCGCGCTCGCGCCTTTCAAAGCTGAGTTTCCGCGCCCGCAGGCTTTTCCCAACTGGCAAACGCTGGAGCTGCGTAACGTGACGTTTAGCTATCAGGATAACGCGTTTTCCGTTGGGCCGATTAACCTCACCATTAAACGTGGCGAGCTGCTGTTTCTGATTGGTGGCAACGGTAGTGGAAAATCGACGCTGGCGATGTTGCTGACGGGCTTGTACCAGCCACAAAGCGGCGAAATCTTGCTGGATGGCAAACCTGTCAGTGGCGAACAACCGGAAGATTATCGCAAACTGTTTTCGGCAGTGTTTACCGATGTCTGGCTGTTTGATCAACTGCTGGGGCCGGAGGGTAAACCCGCTAACCCGCAACTGGTTGAGAAGTGGCTGGCGCAGCTGAAAATGGCTCATAAGCTTGAGTTAAGCAACGGGCGTATTGTTAACCTGAAGTTATCAAAAGGGCAGAAAAAACGCGTGGCGCTGTTGCTGGCGCTGGCAGAAGAACGCGATATTATCCTGCTGGATGAATGGGCGGCGGATCAGGATCCACACTTCCGTCGTGAGTTTTATCAGGTGTTGCTGCCGCTGATGCAGGAGATGGGTAAAACTATTTTCGCTATCAGTCATGATGATCATTACTTTATCCACGCCGACCGCCTGCTGGAAATGCGCAATGGGCAACTTAGCGAGCTGACGGGCGAAGAGCGCGATGCCGCTTCGCGTGATGCCGTTGCCCGGACGGCATAATATTACGACGCTGACCTGGCGGACTGCTGCCGTCAGGTCAATATGCTAAAAATCCCTTCATTTCTAATAACCCTATAATTAATCAACGAAATTATAATGTTTCTAAAATTAGAATATAATTTATAAACATTATTTAAATGTTGTTACTTAAGTGTTACCGTTGATGCCGCGCAAATCTCACCTGCAATAAAGCGACTAAAAGTAAGGCATTAACAAGATGAAAAAAGTGACTGCCATGCTCTTCTCGATGGCCGTGGGGCTTAATGCCGTTTCGATGGCGGCAAAAGCGAAAGCGTCCGAGGAGCAGGAAACTGATGTACTGTTGATTGGCGGCGGCATTATGAGCGCCACGTTGGGGACCTATTTACGCGAGCTGGAGCCTGAATGGTCGATGACCATGGTGGAGCGCCTGGAGGGTGTCGCGCAGGAGAGTTCGAACGGCTGGAATAACGCCGGAACCGGGCATTCTGCACTGATGGAACTGAACTACACCCCGCAAAACGCCGATGGCAGCATCAGTATTGAAAAAGCAGTCGCCATTAACGAAGCATTTCAGATTTCCCGCCAGTTCTGGGCGCACCAGGTTGAGCGCGGCGTGCTGCGTACTCCGCGTTCATTTATCAATACCGTTCCGCATATGAGCTTTGTCTGGGGCGAGGATAACGTTAATTTCCTGCGCGCCCGTTACGCCGCGTTGCAACAAAGCTCGCTGTTTCGCGGTATGCGTTACTCTGAAGATCACGCGCAGATCAAAGAGTGGGCACCGTTAGTGATGGAAGGGCGCGATCCGCAACAGAAAGTGGCAGCCACGCGTACGGAAATTGGTACCGATGTGAACTACGGCGAGATCACCCGCCAGTTAATTGCTTCCTTGCAGAAGAAATCTAACTTCTCGCTGCAACTCAGCAGCGAAGTCCGCGCCCTAAAGCGTAATGACGATAACACCTGGACCGTTACCGTTGCCGATCTGAAAAACGGCACTGCACAGAACATCCGCGCCAAATTTGTCTTTATCGGCGCGGGCGGTGCGGCGCTGAAGCTATTACAGGAATCGGGGATTCCGGAAGCGAAAGACTACGCCGGTTTCCCGGTGGGCGGACAGTTCCTTGTTTCGGAAAACCCGGACGTGGTTAATCACCATCTGGCGAAGGTTTACGGTAAAGCATCCGTTGGCGCACCACCGATGTCGGTTCCGCATATCGATACCCGCGTTCTGGACGGTAAACGCGTAGTGCTGTTTGGGCCATTTGCCACCTTCTCAACCAAATTCCTCAAAAACGGTTCATTGTGGGATCTGATGAGTTCCACCACCACCTCTAACGTGATGCCGATGATGCACGTCGGGCTGGATAATTTCGATCTGGTGAAATATCTGGTGAGTCAGGTGATGTTGAGTGAAGAGGATCGTTTTGAAGCGTTGAAAGAGTACTATCCGCAGGCAAAAAAAGAGGACTGGCGTTTGTGGCAAGCGGGGCAGCGCGTGCAGATTATCAAGCGTGATGCCGAGAAAGGTGGCGTACTGCGTCTGGGTACTGAAGTGGTCAGTGACCAGCAAGGGACCATTGCCGCGCTGCTGGGGGCATCGCCAGGGGCGTCAACCGCCGCGCCGATTATGTTGGATCTGCTGGAAAAAGTATTTGGCGATCGCGTTTCCAGCCCGCAATGGCAGGCTACGTTGAAAGCGATCGTTCCGTCTTATGGACGCAAGCTGAACGGTGATGTAGCGGCAACAGAACGCGAGTTGCAGTACACCAGCGAAGTGCTGGGGCTGAAATACGACAAGCCGCAGGCAGCAGATAGTACGCCAAAACCGCAGTTGAAACCGCAACCCGTTCAAAAAGAAGTGGCGGATATTGCGTTGTAATGATGTGCCACATCCGGCATGGTATGCCGGATGTGGCGTATGCTGATAAGACGCGCCAGCGTCGCATCAGGCACCGGCTCGGGCGTTAGATGTCGGATGCGGCGTGACCGCCTTATTCGGCCTACGGGGTGCCGCACTTCACAGCATTTTAGCGAACTACCGCGTTGTCAATTTTCTCTTCCGCCTTCCAGACGCGGTACTTCACATCTACATTGTCTGGCGTATACACCACGATCGGCAGCTTGCTGTTGTAACGCAGCATTCCAGCATCGCCCAGATACGCGGTGACAAATTTCTTCTCTTTCTTGCCATCCGGGCAGGCCATCATCGTGGAAACCGGCGAGCTAACTTTATCAAAGACATAATAATCATAGCCCCAGCCTTCCAGCGTTTTGCTTTCCAGCTTCCCGCCGAGACGATGCAAATTGCAATCGACTTCCAGCGTCTGACCGATTAACAGTTCTACTTTCAGGGTAGATTCATCTTCTTGCGGGGTTAACTGAATCACCTGACGCTTCATCCCTTTTTCAGCTTGTGGATAAGGCGCGATTTTTTCCAGTGGCTGGACGCTTTCTGCCGCCCAGGCGGAAGTGGTAGCGAAAGCGGCAAACAATACTGCAGGTAGAATGGTCTTCATTTTTTTGCTTTCCTTCTTCATTTATAGGTTTTCACCGATGATGTCGCTGAAGGTTAACATATTCATCAGATTTATTAATTTGCTTTATGAATAACTTAAAGAACATTCAGACAATTTTACCTGCTCTTTTAGTGTTAAATTCTGATGAGGGAGCAAACCAGCAGAAATATCTCTGGTGAATTAATCGCTATATAAATATGTTTATAACCATTTGAAATGTGAGCAAAAGCCCGTTTTTGCCACGCTTCCCGCCACTCTTTTGATCCTGCTACAGGTTTTACCCCGATCGGGGTATGCATCTTTGACACATCCTTTAATATCTTAGCGGCTATAAAAATGGCTTATTAATTATGCGGTTTATTTGGTCGCTCTCAATTTTCAGAGCGCGTTAATGATGGAAGGTCAATGTGAAGATTGATGCATCCCGTCGGGGCATACTCACTGGTCGCTGGCGCAAAGCCAGTAACGGTATCCGTCCACCCTGGTCCGGTGATGAATCTCATTTTCTGACCCATTGCACCCGTTGCGACGCCTGTATTAATGCTTGTGAAAACAACATTCTGCAACGCGGCGCGGGCGGCTATCCGAGCGTTAATTTCAAAAATAACGAGTGCAGCTTCTGTTACGCCTGCGCGCAGGCTTGCCCCGAATCGCTATTTTCTCCGCGCCACACCAGGGCCTGGGATTTGCAGTTCACCATTGGGGACGCGTGCCTGGCGTATCAGTCAGTTGAATGCCGCCGCTGTCAGGATAGCTGTGAGCCAATGGCAATTATCTTTCGCCCGACGCTCTCCGGAATCTACCAGCCGCAACTTAATAGCCAACTTTGCAACGGATGTGGAGCATGTGCAGCCAGCTGTCCGGTATCAGCCATAACTGCGGAGTATCTCCATGCACACTAACTGGCAAGTTTGCAGCCTGGTCGTGCAGGCCAAAAGCGAACGAATTTCAGACATCAGCACCCAACTGAACGCCTTTCCCGGCTGTGAAGTTGCTGTCAGCGACGCGCCGAGCGGTCAGTTGATTGTGGTGGTGGAAGCAGAAGACAGCGAAACGCTGATCCAAACCATTGAGTCAGTACGCAACGTAGAGGGCGTGCTGGCGGTGTCGCTGGTTTATCACCAGCAGGAAGAGCAAGGTGAGGAAACACCATGAAACTCAGTCGTCGTAGCTTTATGAAAGCTAACGCCGTTGCGGCCGCTGCGGCGGGGGGCGGCCCCCGCCGGCCCGGTGCGTCAAAC
>OAVX01000060.1_pt1 | contig 111335 bp, 110 predicted proteins | sample 1476471 | NCBI WGS metagenome assembly OAVX01 (sample SAMEA2580114, study PRJEB22360) | human gut metagenome | biome: human gut; feature: human-associated habitat; material: faeces | place: Denmark | collected 2008/2010
CACGCCGAGAGTAGTTGGTGGGAAACTGCCTGCGAGGGTAGGAAGCTGCCACGCTAAGTTAGGATCTGGTCATTGACCGGATCTTTTTTTATACCTTGATAAGTAAGTGGCAGTCGTGCTAAATTGCAAGAGCAAGCATGGAAGGGGATCACATCATGGCAATTGAGGCAACGAAAGATAACTTGAAGGCATTGACAGCTGAAGGCACGGTTGTCGTTGATTTTTGGGCACCGTGGTGCGGCCCTTGTAAAGTGCTTGATCCGATGTTAACGGCCCTAGAGCAAGAACTGCCAGCGCTTAAAGTGGTTCGTTATAATGTTGAAAAAGATCATACGTTGCCGAGCACTATGGGCATTATGTCAGTACCCACCTTAGTCATTTATCAGCAAGGAGAGGCGCGCGAAAAAGTGACAGGTGTTTACCCTAAAGACAAACTTAAACGGTATTTTGAACAGAAACTTGAGGCGTAGGTATGACACATTCAGTTGAGCGTCAGGATACAGCAATCCAAAATCAAGTATTGGCAACATGCTTGCTTGCTGGACGCATTATGATTGAAGGCGGTTCGGAAATGTATCGTGTTGAAGATACGATGCGACGAATTGCTGTGAATGCCGGTGAGCCACAAACGTTGGTGTTTACGACGCCAACCGGTATATTTGCTAGCATCGAAAATCAGCCGTATATTCAGGAGCGGCCGATTAGCAAACGATCGATTGATATGGAAAAAGTGACGCGCGTGAATCAACTCTCTCGTTCGTTTGCGGCTGATCAGATTGATCTAGATGAATTGCACGCGGCATTGATCAAACTGGATCAGAACACCCCTTTTTTCCCGATTTGGTTGCAGGTGGTGAGCGCGGCAGTTGTCAGCATGACACTCATGGTGTTATTTGCTCAACAGTATGACTGGCTTGATATGCCTTTGGCAGCTGCGGTCGGTGCATTGGGCTTTCTAGTTGATATCAAAGTGAATGCAGTGACCAACATTCGGTTTATTAGTGAATTACTGGGCGCATTGGTCGTTGGCTTAACTGCGTGGCTTGGGGTCAGGTTAGGCCTAGGACACAACCTGGACTTTATTATTATTGGAGCGATTATGCCGCTTGTACCGGGGGTAGCGATTACCAATTCGATTCGCGATATGCTGGCAGGACATTTGCTGTCCGGTATGGCCCGCGGGATGGAAGCCATTTTGAGCGCTTGTGCCATCGGTGTTGGTATTGCTATGATCTTCCGGTTCTTCTAAAAACATAAAGGGGGCGGCATCTTGCAGTGGTGGTTTGCTTTACTAGTTCAACTTTTGTTCAGTTATTTGGCAACGGTCGCTTTTGCTATCATTATCAACGTGCCGCGCAAGGCGTTAAATTTGGCTGGTTGGGCCGGGATGATGGGCTGGTTGGCCTACTGGTTGTTGATGGAAGTCGGTAGTGGCCGGATGATGGCCAATTTAGTCGGAGCTTTTGTCATTGGCTTGTGTGGTATCTTTTTTGCGCGCTATAAGAAAATGCCGGTCATCATTTTCAACATCCCGGGATTTGTACCTTTGGTGCCAGGCGCTGTTGCTTACCAAGCAGTACGAGCAACTGTCTTAGGCGATCTGGACGGGGCCTTGCAGTATGTCAGTCGGGTGGTCATGATCGCTGGTGCCATTGCTGTCGGCTTTATGTTGGCCCAGCTGTTATCAGAAGTGTTGTATAAACGAGCTGTTTTAAAACCGAAAAAGTGATATAATCATGTTATGCGATGAGTCGAGTAAGCACGCAACTTGTGCTGAAAGCTGCAGCTGACTGGTTAAAAGCCACCCGCCGGATTTGTGGGGTCAGCGATCTCAAGGTTGTGGAGCCAGCGAGATCCTATCCAAGTCAACTTGGGTACTGCAGAAAAAGGACGTTTTTGCCTTTAAGGGTAAGGACGTCCTTTTTTATTTGCGATTTAACTAGACTGACTACAAAGACAAACTCTTTTTGCTCTAATAACTTTATTAGAATAGAGGGTTGACTTAGACATGCATTTCCTCTAAGAAAGTTATTGCCAGGCGTTAGATTGTCATCAAAATAAACATTCAGCAAATTACCAATAAAAATTTCTGAGAAAATAAGTTGACTTTCCTTGGTAATCATATTAAGATTTTAACCAACCATTAATCTTAACTAGGAGGGCGTATTGATGTCATTGATGTGTATGCAAAGAAAAACAAATCGTAACTGTCATTACGCTCTTTTAGCCTTGTTGTTGATGCCAGGGACCCGACCGAATTGATCGTTTAAGATCAACGTGTTGAGCCCCGTTTTCGCATTGGCGATGGGGCGTACGATTAGCACCCATTCGTCTGAATGGGTGCTTTTTTCTGTTAAGAATCAATGAGATATAGTCATAAGCAATATAATGAGGGGGAACCAAGATGAAGAAGCAAATTGTCAAAGCAATTATGAGCGCTGGCGTCATCGCCGCTTCGATGCTGGCATTGGCAGGCTGTGCGACAAAGAGTGCCACGAGCAAAGGAAATACGGCAGGTAACACGATTAAAATCGGCGTGAACATGGAGTTGTCTGGCGCGGTTGCTGGTTACGGCGAACAGCAGAAACAAGGCATTGAATTGGCCGTGAAACAGATTAACGCTGCAGGTGGTATTAAGGTCGGAAATACTAAGAAAAAAATAACGGCCGTCTATCGTGACAACAAATCGTCAACGAGCGGCGCGGCTTCAGTAGCTGCACAGCTGGCGAATACTGACAAAGTGGTTGCGATCGTTGGACCGGCGACAACCAATGACGGAACAGCCTCTATTCCAAACGTGACCAAGGCGGCCGTACCAATGGTGAGTCCCAGTGCTACGGATCCAAACTTTACACTTCAGAAAAATGGCAGCGTGCAACCCTACGTTTTCCGTGCGTGCTTCAATAACGATTTTCAAGGAGACCATGCGGCGATATTTGCCAACGATACCTTGAAGGCCAAAAACGTGGCGATTATTGCTGACAACTCGACTGATTATGGAACCGGGTTGGCTAAGGCATTCAAGAAGAAGTTTAAAGGTAATATCGTGACGACTCAGTATTATCAATCAGGTGATAAAGATTTCAATGCTATGCTGACAGCGATCAAAAGCAAGAAAATTGATGCCATCTATGCGCCGGGCTATTATTCAGAATTAGGCCTCGTCATCAAGCAAGCGCGGCAGTCAGGCATCAAGGTACCGTTTATTGGTGCAGATGGCATGGCCGATCCTAAGTTGGCACAAATCGCCGGCGCTGCGAATGCAACTGATATTTATTACACCACGCCATTTTCGACGCTGAGTGCTAACAGCAGCAAGCTGGTGAAGAACTTTATGACCAGCTTTAAGAAGCAGTATCAAACAGAAGCACCAACGTTCTCAGCACTTGCCTACGATTCGGTTTACATGATCAAGCAAGCGATTGAAGATCAGAAGGCTGCCGATTCAGCCAGCATTGCCAAGGGCTTGGCCAAGATCAAAAAAATGCCTGCTGTGACAGGCACCACGACCATTGATAGTCACCATAATCCTGAGAAGCCGCTGGCGGTTGAGCAACTGACACAAGGCAAAATTGCCAAAGTCTATACCGTTAAGTAAATGACTGCGGAAGCTTTTTATGAGGAGATCATATTTTGCAAACCTTGATGCAACAAATCATTAATGGACTCTCACTTGGCAGTATTTACGCTTTACTCGCGCTAGGTTATACCATGGTTTATGGGATCATCAAGCTGATTAACTTTGCCCATGGTGATATCTATATGCTCGGCGCGTTTTGGGGCTATTATGCGATTAATTACCTGCACTTCAGTTTTGTTCCAGCATTGTTGTCGGCGATGGTGATGGCTGCGCTCTCAGGCGTCTTGATTGAATACTTGGCGTATCGTCCGTTGCGAAATTCACCGCGAATTGCGGCGTTAATCACTGCCATTGGCGTTTCCTTTTTCCTAGAAAATGGCATGTCGTTTCTATTCGGTGCTAATGCCCGGAACTTTCCACAGGTCATCACCACTAAAACCTACCAGATACTAGGGGTCGATGTTTCAAATGTGCAACTGCTTATTTTGTTCACATCCTTGGTACTGATGGTAATGCTGCAGTTCATTATCAAGCAAACAACGATGGGCAAGGCGATGCGGGCGGTGGCAGTTGATCCAGAAGCCGCTCAACTGGTGGGGATCAATCCCGATCACGTCATTTCCTTCACCTTCGCATTAGGATCAGCACTGGCTGGTGCAGCGGGTGTCATGATCGGCTTGTATTACAATTCGATTGATCCATTAATGGGAATGGTGCCGGGAATCAAAGCGTTTGTCGCCGCGGTTGTTGGTGGGATCGGATCGGTCCCAGGAGCGGCTGTAGGGGGCTTCTTGATTGGCTTGCTAGAAACTGGTGTTCAGGCTGTGGGCTTATCGGCCTACAAAGATGCGGCGGTTTACCTTGTTTTGATCATCATGCTGGTCGTGTTACCTGCTGGATTATTCGGCAAACGTCAACGGGAGAAGGTGTGAGCCTATGTTTAAAAATATGCGCAGTAAGCTCATTTGGCTCGCGACGATGATTGCTGGCTTTGTCTTGATCGATATTGGTGAATTAACCGGCGTCATTAACGGGTTTATCGAAAATGCGCTGGTCACAATTGGCATTAACATTATTTTGGCAGTCGGTTTGAATCTTATTATCGGATTTTCCGGTCAGTTTTCGCTTGGTCATGCTGGCTTCATGGCGATTGGCGCTTATGCCACGGCGATCATCACACAAAACATCTCAACGCCGCTTGGGTTTTACCTTGCTATGCTGGTCGGCATGATCGTTGCGATCATTGCCGCTTTGATTGTCGGAATCCCCACGTTGCGGCTGCGAGGTGACTATTTGGCGATTGCCACGATGGGCGCCGCCGAGATTATCCGAGTCATTATTAATAATTTGAAAATCACCAATGGCCCTGCTGGTATGTTTAATATTCCGCCTTTGGCTTCGTGGCCAACGGTCTATATCTTAATGTGTGTCACTACTGTGATCGTTGTGAACTTCATTCACAGTCGGGCGGGCCGCGCGGTGATGGCCATTCGTGATGATGACATTGCCGCTGAGTCGATTGGCATCAATCCGACCAAATGGAAACTGGCAGCTTTCGTGCTCGGCGCTGCCACGGCAGCCATTGGCGGTTCACTTCATGCGAGTTACTTGCAAACGATTGCTCCCGGAGATTTTGGCATCATGAATTCGATTGCTTTGCTGATTATCGTCGTTTTAGGCGGGGTCGGTAGTATCACTGGCACTTTTGTCGCGGCGGTTGTGTTGGGCATCATCGATACAGTGCTGCAGAACTTTGGCACTTTGCGAATGGTTATCTATGCGCTGGCACTCATTTTGTTAATGGTTTTCAAACCAGCTGGCTTATTAGGCCATTATGAGTTGTCGTTCAAGCGCAAGCGCCAGATTCGGAAAGGAGCAGCATCATGACGCAACAATTGGTAATTGATCACGTCAGTAAAGTTTTTGGCGGTTTAAAAGCCGTCGCGGATGTCACGATGACGATCGAACAAGGGACACTGATTGCCTTGATCGGGCCAAATGGCGCTGGGAAAACAACATTGTTCAATATGTTGACTGGCGAATCTGGGCCGTCGTCTGGCACGATTACCTTGTATACGGCTGATGGACCAGTTGATATTACGAAAAAGAAAGCCTATCAGGTGGCGAAGCTCGGTGTTGCTCGAACTTTTCAAAATATTCGCTTGTTTGGTGCCATGACGGTCAAAGAAAATGTTTTAGTGGCCAGGACACATCTTTATCGTGAAAGTTTCATTGGCACGATGCTGCGGTTGCCGCAGTTTTATCAACAGGAGGCAGCCGTAGCAACTGCAGCCGACGAATTGTTAGATTTTTTTGAGCTTGCTGATGTGGCCGATGAACCGACTGCTAGTTTGCCATATGGTACGCAACGGCGGGTGGAGATAGTGCGGGCAGTGGCCACGAAGCCGCAACTGCTGTTTCTGGATGAACCAGCTGCCGGGATGAATCCAGAAGAAACGGCAGATCTGGGGCGTTTGATTACTCGGATTCGTGAGCATTTTGGCATCACGGTGGTTTTGATTGAACATGACATGTCGCTGGTGATGAAATTGGCTGAGTCAATTTATGTACTCGACCATGGCGCCATGATTGCTTCTGGAACCCCTAATGAGATTCAAACTAACGCGCAGGTCATTAGTGCTTATCTGGGAGGTGAAAACCATGCTTGAGGTTAAACATCTCGTTGTGAACTATGGTGGCATTCAAGCTGTCAAAGACGTCAGCTTTAGCGTTCAAACGGGTGAGATTGTCGCCTTGATTGGCGCAAATGGTGCTGGTAAAAGTACGATTCTGAAAACAATCTCCGGTTTGTTGCGACCACGTTCCGGTATCATTGACTATGAAGGGCAGAAAATCAATGGCATGGCGGCAGCCAAAATTGTGAAGCAAGGCATCTCGCAAGTGCCGGAAGGTCGACATATTTTTGCTGGTTTGACGGTAGCCGAAAACCTGCAAATGGGTGCGTTTGGACTGAAGGATAAGCAAGCTGCTGGCGAACAAATAACGATGGTCTATGATCGTTTTCCGGTGTTGAAGGAGCGGCAACATCAAGATGCCGCAACACTTTCCGGTGGTGAACAGCAGATGTTAGCCATGGGGCGAGCTTTGATGGCAAAGCCCAAATTGCTGTTACTCGATGAGCCTTCGATGGGCTTGGCGCCGATTTTCATTCAAGAGATTTTTGACATTATCACGAAAATCAACGCGCAGGGAACAACAGTGTTGCTGATTGAGCAAAATGCACGCCAAGCGTTGGCCATCGCCGATCGCGGTTACGTTTTGGCCAGCGGCACGGTCAAGCTGACTGGGACAGGCGAAGAGCTGCTTGCAGATCCGGCTGTGCAGGCAACTTATCTGGGGATGCAAGTGCCTTAGATAAGTGAACAGTTAACAAGTGTCAAAAAGCCAAGCCACAATATTTAGGGCTTGGCTTTTTGTTGTTATTGGTGACAAAAGATCGGTACAAAGACAAATAAACAGGCACTGACAGATGCGTCAGTGCCTGTTTATTTTTTGTCTGTATCAGTTAAGTGAGGTTGGACGGCCCTTTGTCTTACGATCGTTTAAGGATTCTGTCCGGTATCGCCTGGTGCTTGTCCGACGCCTCGACCACTACCGCCTTGCCCTGGCCGAATGCCCTGTTGGTTTGGTGTAGCGACCATGTATTGACTGATCAAGTTCACAATCTGTCGATTTTGCGGTAGTGAGCTGTGACCCGCTTCGTCGCCGGAAACGGTGATCTGGGTGTAGTGCGCGACCTGGTTTTGGAAAATATATTTACCAGCTTCCACACTTTCGATTGGGACGGTGCCATCGCCGTCCAGATTTTCGGTACCAGCAATTGAGTAGACAGTCAAGCTGCTAGGCAACTTGTTGCGGCTAGTAATGAGATCGTTCAGCATTTGTGTTCGATTGTCAGGATTGCTTTCTTCAAGGTTGTACGGCGTTCCAATGGTCATGAGTCGTGTCATCCGCACATCAGAATCGCTGTAATACTTTTCGAGAAAAAGGGTGAAGATCAAGCCGCCGTTACTGTGACCAATACCACGAAAACGATTGAAATTATAGGTTTTCGCCAATTGCTTAAAGGCAATGTTGAACCACGCCGCCTGTTTCTTGATGTTGTTATAACCATCTTTATTGTTTTCGAATGCGACAACGATGTACGGCTCGGTATCACGTGCTGCGATTTTGCCACTGTAAGTTAGTGTCCCATTCGTTTTGACCGTAATTTTCAGCAAACTATGGCCCGTTGTTTGGGCGTTTAGCTGGGTGATCAAGGTGTTGAACCGATCTTCTGTTGCTGAACTCCCAGGAATCAAAATAATCGGTTGCATACGGGAGTTGTGAACAACGCGAGCAGATTTAACGTTTTGTTCCATCCAGCTGGTAGCGGGGAGCATGATAGCCGTTACCGCCAAAACACTGACCAGTAATAACAGCCATTTTCGCCAGTGTTTAATCATGATGACCACCGACCTTTGCTGATTCAAGATTAATTGTTTCTGCTAGTCGCACAAATGGGATATAGATAAGAACCGAGATTGCTAAGCAGAGGATAGCCACGAGAAGCGATACCCAATTACCATTGGTGCCTAGGAAGGCTGCCAACGGTCCGGGCGTTGTCGTTGGAATCGTATAAACTGACGGCGGCATAAGACGCAAGCGGATAGCCGCCCATGCAATCGTCATATTGACTAGCGGTGCAATCAAGAACGGCACAAGCAAAATAGGGTTTAACATGACCGGCCAGCCAATCATGATCGGTGAGCTGATATTGACCAAGCTCGGCAAAAGCGACATGCCAGTTATTCGACGTAATGGCCGGGTTTTGGCAACCCAAAGTGTCGCAATGATGAGGGCTAAGGTCATCCCAACGCCACCGAAGCTCGCGAAGGGATGGTAAATGGTGCCAATGGTGATCGGGTTGGGCACGTTGAACAAATTGTTGTGCTCAAGCGCATAATTCAAATTGGCAGTGCTGGTCGTGCTACCGGCTTGCACTGTTAACGGATTGATCGGACCTTCAATACCAGCCCACCACATGAGGGCATTAATGGTGGTGACCAAGGCCAATCGAATCGACACGTGACTGAGGCTGGAGGCTGGTATCTGAAATGGAATATAGAAAAGCCCGATGAAACCTTCTGTCGAGATGCGGCTGAGGCTGTAATTGATCGCCACACTGATCACCAGGATCACGACAGTAAGCCAGGTGCCACGCAGCCCACGGTCAACCAAGGCAGCGATTGTATACCGATGCGTTGGTTCTTCGAGGTCCGCACGTGTGAAGCGGAAGAGCCAACCGATAAGCAAGCCGAAAAAGATAGCAATAAACAAACCACGATAACCAAAATTATTCATTTGGAAAGGTGATTGGCCATTGCGTCGTGAATCCAAATTAAGAATCATAAATGCCCCGACACTCGTTAAGGCTGCCAAAGAATCATCTTTGCCATAAGATCGGGCAATAAATTTGGCAACGAAAAACGCCGCCATAACCGCCATCAGATCGAGTGTCACTGTTTGAATCGACATCAAAATGGTGCGGATCTGGTTATAGTAAGGAATGACGGTGTCAAGATGATAAATGACTGCAAAAAAGCCATTTCGTGAAAACACACTCTGCGTCAACATTTGAGCCCAAGCACCGACCAGAATAAACGGGAAAATGACGGCAAGGGTTTGTTGGAGCGCGCGATAAATGCGGGTGTGTCGCAACCGAACGCTATTGTTAACGAGCACGGGCAGCAATCTCTGCATCAGATTGCTCATGGCTGCCATCTCCCTTTTCAATTTTTTTAATGGCGCATTATCAATGCTATTCTAACAAATATTAATATCGCCGAGTAGTTTTCGTATTGAAAAGAAAGTTAAAACAATGATGAGACGCCTTATGAAAGGTCGAGTTTTACGATTTCTGCTTTCGATAGGCCTCCATCTTGGCGTGGAAAGTCGCTTCCGTCACGCCATAGGCCGCAAATGTTACCGCATTAGCGCCAGCTTCGATCGTGGCAGTGATCTGCTCATCGGTTTTACCGCCAGAAGCAATAATCGGGAAATTCGGGTGCTTGCTGTCAATGGCCGCACGAACTTCGGCCACAAGATTGGCGGTTTCTTTGCCACCAGCAATGTTAAAGGCCGCGACACCGGCATCAATTCGGGCGTTAAGATCATCCATATGACGGACAATGGTATAGATCGTTAGAACGTCCACCACACGATTGACATTGATGAGCGTTTCAATCGGAGTTGGCGCATTTAACACAACGGCCTGGGCACCGCTTTCTTCTGCAAAAGCGCCAATGGTTGCGGCTCGCAAGCCCTTGGTTAGCCCGCCGCCGATGCCAGCCAGAATCGGCACGTTAGCCACCGTTGCTACAGCTTGGAGAATGCGCGTATTAGGTGTCCACGGATAGACAGCCAGAATCGCATCAGCATCGCAATTCGCGATCACAGCGACGTCCATGGTATAGATGATACTGCGAATTTTTTTACCAAAAAGCGTAATGCCACTGGCCGCTTTAATCGCTGAAGGTGCTTGAACAATATCAGTGCGGAGCTTAGAAGTTAAATTCGGGGGCATGTTCGTCATGGAAGTACCTCACTTTCAAGAAACAATTTGATTAACTTTATTATAATGGATGAGATTAGGTGAAGGCGAGAAGGACACCTTTATGACTGTTTTGCCATAGGTCGGGTGTCCCGAAGCCTTCGAGCTTGCTTTAATCAACTGCCTTGCCAAAACGCATTTGCAAGCCACAACTTGGCTTGACGGTACGCGTACTCATGATCTATTCAACCCTTTCTATGCACGATTAACCATACCATGGTATTCTTAAGGCAATCTGATGAATGCGTCATTTGGTAACCGCATTCATCTTCTGCAGATAAGATAAGCTTTTTGGCTGCGATCAGAAGGCTATTTATGACGGAGGCGTAAAAATGGCAAAACCATTGGCAAAGTACATCGATCATACTTTATTGAAACCGGATGCAACACAGGATCAGATTGATGAAGTATTGGCACAAGCAAAACAGTACGGTTTTGCATCAGTTTGTATTAATCCTTATTGGGTTGTTCGGGCGGCGGCTAGTTTGCGCGACACGGATGTGAACGTCTGCACGGTTATCGGCTTTCCTCTCGGGGCAAACACCACCCAGACGAAGGTTTTCGAGACTGGACAGGCAATTGACGAAGGTGCTCAGGAAATCGATATGGTCCTGAATATTGGCGAATTGAAGGCAGGGCATGACGATCATGTTCGTGCTGACATTCAGGCAGTTGCTGATATGACCCATGCTAAAGGTGGTTTGCTAAAAGTGATCATCGAAGCGGTTTTGCTCACGGATGATGAAAAAGTCACGGCTTGCAAGTTAGCAGCTGCGGCGGGCGCTGATTATGTGAAAACATCTACTGGATTTGCAGCAGGCGGCGCGACGGTGCACGATGTCGCTTTGATGCGCAAAACAGTTGGCGATAAACTAGGGGTTAAGGCAGCGGGCGGCATTCACACTTATGCTGAAGCTAAGGCATTGATTGATGCTGGCGCTGATCGTCTTGGTGCCAGTGCAGGGATTCAAATTTTGAAGGAAGCAGGCGAAGCATAAGATGGCATTTGATCGCATTATCACGATTGTGTTGGATTCAATCGGTATTGGTGAAGCACCTGACGCCGCTAAGTATGATGACACCGGCGCTGACACACTTGGTCATATTGGTGCCTATTTTGATGGTAAACTGGCTTTGCCAAATTTGCAGGCCATTGGGTTGGGTAATATTGCTCGACCAACACCAATTGCTGGCGTGACGGCGTTAGGTAGTCCCAGCGGCTATTTTGGCAAAATGGCCGAAATTTCTGCAGGTAAAGATAGTATGGATGGTCATTGGGAAATGATGGGTTTGCCTGTGACGGAACCTTTAGGCTATTTTCCCAAAGGTTTTCCGGCTGAGTTGATTAAACAAATTGAGGAGTTTTCCGGCCGTAAAGTTGTTTTGAACAAACCTTATTCTGGCACAGAAGCGATCAAGGACTATGGTGAGCAACAGCTGAAAACTGGCGATCTGATCGTGTATACCTCAGGTGATTCGGTGCTTCAAATTGCGGCGCAAACGGATGTCATTCCACTTGAAGAACTTTATCGCATTTGCCGTTACGTTCGCAGCATCACAATTGACGCACCATATCGCATTGGTCGGGTGATTGCACGGCCATATGTTGGGACAGACCCCACTACGTTCACGCGGACCAGTGACCGTCATGATTACACACTTAAGCCGGATAAGCCGACAGATCTTGATCGCCTTCAAGGTGCTGGCATTGCGACTTATGGCATTGGGAAAATTAACGATATTTTCTCTGGCCAAGGGCTAGATGACGGTGTTCATACCACTAGTAATGTTGATGGCATGGAAAAAACAATTGAAGCAGTCAAATCGGACCGCCGCGGATTTATTTTCACCAATTTAGTGGATTTTGATGCGATGTATGGCCATCGCCGTAACGCGCAAGGCGACGGGGATGCTTTGATGACTTTCGATCGACAATTGGGCGACTTAATGACAGTGCTACGACATCAGGATCTATTGATGATCACGGCGGACCACGGAAATGACCCAACTTTCCGCGGAACAGACCACACCCGCGAGTATGTTCCGTTGCTAGCCTACAGCAAGCAATTGCCGGGTAATGGCGATTTAGGTATTCGTTCGCCATTTTCGGATCTTGGTGCCACGATTTTAGATAATTTTGGTGTCACAGGTAATCAAGTTGGCCAGTCGTTCTTAAAGCTACTTAAATAAACCCACATTTTGAAGGAGAATCATTGTCATGAGCACACATATTGATGCCCCAAAAGGAGCCATTGCCGACGTCGTCTTATTGCCAGGTGATCCATTGCGAGCACAGTACATCGCGGAAAACTTTCTGGACAATGCCCAACGTTACAACATGGTGCGGAATGCATTTGGATTCACCGGCACGTTTGAAGGCCGGCGCGTGTCGGTTCAAGCGACCGGGATGGGCATTCCTTCGATCTCAATTTATGTTAATGAATTGATTCAAGACTATGGGGTTAAAACGCTCATTCGCGTTGGCACAGCTGGCGGCATGGGCGAAAATGTCAAAGTTCGCGATGTTGTGCTGGCCCAAGGATCTTCGACTGATAGCAGCATTATCTTGAATACGTTTGGCGCCGGGCTTTATTTTGCCCCACTAGCCGACTTCAACCTTCTTCGTGAGGCGGCAAACTTGGCAGATACTAGCGCAATTCGCTATCATGTTGGTAACGTGCTTGGCGAGGATCGCTTTTATAACGATGAGATGGATCGTCAAAAACTCATTGATTATGAAGTGCTGGCGACTGAGATGGAAACGCCGGCACTTTATCTACTTGCGGCTAAGTACCATGTGCACGCGTTATCGATCCTCACGGTTTCAAATCACTTGGTTACAGGTGAAGAAACCTCAGCCCAAGAGCGACAGACCAGCTTTAATGACATGATCGGTCTGGCACTCGGTGTTGCCAAAACAGTTCCTGATCGTTAGATAACGCATGAAATCTAGTTATACCAAGGCTTTGGCGCCGTGAATTTTACAGTTGAAATATTTTTTTAATGTGCGTACCAGTAGGAAACGTGTTATTCTGTATATGGTTTCTTAAGAAATGGTAAACGCAAGTAAAACGCAATTTTTGAAAAAATTCAGTTTTGGATTGGAGGAGTACATACATGGTAGATGCAAAGAAAGTATTGTCAGTTACGGCAGGATTCGTTGGTGCTGCCGGTTTGGCAACTTTAGCTACCGGCGCTAATACTGTTTCCGCTTCAACGGGGACAGTCAATTACAAATCGGGTGCGACCACCGTATGGAATAGTCCATCATGGCATCAAGTAAAACGCTATGTGACTTTTGGTGACAAAGTACAAGTTCTAGGTCAAAAAGTTGACCGAAACGGTGCTACTTGGTATAAAGTCGGCGACAATCAGTGGATCCCTGGCATTTATTTGAATTTTGACGGCAAGACTGTCACCGTTCAAGCACCAGAACAAACTGCCAGTCAGGCACCGGTTAGCCAAGCGCCAGCTAGCCAAGCACCTGCAAGTCAGGCACCTGCGAGTCAAGCAGCCGCACAGCCTGATACCCAGACAGCAAACATTCAGTTATATGTTAAAAACATTGGTTCTGCAGTCACAGTTTGGGCAACACCAGCGTACAGTCAGGCAACTGGCCAGTATCTGGAAGGCAACCAGACGTTGACGGCGGTTGCCCAGTTGCAAGCCAATGGCGAAACATGGTATCGGTTAGCAAATGGCGGTTACGTGCCAGAACGTTTTGCTAGCACAACACCTGCACCAGCACCGCAGTCATCTGCTGCAACGAGTGTTGCGGCACCGACTGCGCCTGTATCTGATGCAACGGCTTCGAACGCAGCTGCTTCAAATGCCGCCGCTTCGGATGCTGCTGTCTCCAGTGCTGCAGCTGTGCAGACTACGACGCCTGAGTCCAGTGCTGCGCCTGCAACGACACAGGTTGATGCAACTCAGGAACAGCAACAGCAGGCAGAACCAAGCAATACGGTCAATGCCGAGGAAACGACAAATAACGCGACGCCTGCACCAACCCCAGCCCCAGCTCCTGTTACGCCGTCACGTCAGGCAAAAATTCAGGCAGTTATCTCAATTGCTGAACAGCAAATTGGGAAACCTTATGTATGGGGTGGCAAGGGTCCTAACAGCTTTGACTGCTCAGGCTTGATGTATTATGCCTTTTTGAACGGCGCCGGTGTTAACATCGGTGGTTGGACAGTGCCACAAGAATCTTCTGGTCAGCAAGTCTCACTGAGTGCACTTCAGCCTGGTGATTTGCTCTTCTGGGGCGGACGTGGTAGCTCTTACCACGTAGCGCTCTACATTGGTGGCGGTACAATGATTCAGGCACCACAACCAGGTGAAAATGTGAAGTATACGGCATTAGCTTACTTCATGCCTGATTTTGCTGTTCGTCCTTCACTATAAGGATAACTAATGGCTAAAATTAAATTGGAACATTCTCGCGAGAGGGTGTTCCTTTTTTTCATTCCGGGGCAAAAAATATCCTGCATTCACGGGATATCCAGTACGATTCAACGATTGATAGCTATCCCAATCATCATAGTCCGGACTTTTGATCAGTTCAGATGGAGCAGTCTTTGTAGGGGATTTAAAGATGTATTTTGCAATGGATGGCGAAATGTTCTTGGCTAAGGCCTGTCCCCAATTTTGTGAGATCTCCAGTAACGCAACATCATGTGGTTGAGTCGAGATCAATGACAGAAAATGTCCTGTCCACTAGCGATTTTGTCCAAGCTGTTGGTATGTAAAGCTATAAATTTTTGCCGAGCTTTTTCGGCACTTCCTTAGATTGATCTGCTGTTTGAATATTTGGTCCCTAGATAGACTTGCAGGCTTGGTAGCTATCCTATAGACAATATACGATGGGCGGCCGCTTTTTTGTTGCTTTAAATTTTAACGTTGATAATTGCTGCTTTTTCGTCGCTAGCAGTGTCAAAAATGCCAAATAACGACGAAAAAAGCGGATTTTGCTACGTTTATTTTTAAACGGTATTGAACGACATCTCTCTAAGCAAGTGAGATACCTTTAGATGCGTCAGCTTTTTTGGAGTGGGGGATAACTGAGGACAATAGAAAGCTGAAAAGCACAAACAGTGCACTCAATAAGTGTGCACTGCGTTTTGGTCTGGTGAGCATCATGCAAACTTTTGTAGCTTTAGCTCAATGATTACTTAACCCATTTTGCGATTGACTGACCCACTTGGTACCCAGCATCAAAGATACCGGTGAAGATACCTTTCATGATGACCTCGACTGACAAATCGCCGCCAACAACCGACACTTGTTCTGTGTAGGTAAGTTCAGGAAATTGATTCAAAGCTTTTTGATTCATTGTGGCTTCCTCCATTTATCGTGTCTATTTCAAACAACTAGCTATAGAGCTACCTTTTTGATAACCCACATGAAATTAAGTTTGCAAGACTCCCGTGCCAAACTGCCAAAGCATCAAGATCAAAAGACGGGCAGTAATGGCCAAAGGGAGCTTCTGTGCGAGAACGCGAAGTACGAATTGCTTTGGCACGTTCACCACTTATTTATACAGTTGCAGGTTTCTTTTCTTGCGTCATGCCATCCGTAAAGCCAGAGAAGACACCGGACAGAAATACAGTGAGGCTTCCAATGATGACGCCGGTAGCGACAACACCGATGCCGCCTTGACTTTCTGCTAATTCTGAATCATCGATGCACGAAAAGTTTTTAAGCACTAAGTTATTTTCCAACATAAGTTTCAGCTCCTAGTATTTTTTGAATGTTTCGGCTTACTACAACCACGGCGATTGTCCATAATGCCCAGCAGTGCGGAAACCATTGCTGAGGTAGCATCGGCAATGGCCATGTAGTGTCACCCCTTCGTTTGGGATAGTACAAGAACACATATGAAAAAGTGTGCTTAGTATGTCACGGTTGAAGGGGTCAAAAATGATTTCTCTTTCCTCTCCTTCCCGCTAATTGCCGTATATCTGAGACAAAACTATCTAGGTGCTAGCGACCCTGTACATAATATACAAGTATTAGGCGATTTATAGGCAGCAGAGAAATTAACGTTGCGTTATTCGGGCTTTTCGTGGCTTATTTAGCCATAAGTTTCAAAATGCGACGAAAAAAGACGATTATGCAACGTTTATTTTTTGCTGTTGATTAATAAGTTTGAAAATAGACATTAACGGTAGGATTAAAAATCCTCAAGATTAAAAACAACTTTAGCCACATTCAGTGATTAAAATCGAAAAAAATCACCAATTTCTGAATCGTGATTGCGGCTCAGATAGCACTTGTTGGCCGGCAGTTTCAAGGCTATTTTGTTTGGCTGCTTCAAGCTCAATTTTCGTGGGCAAATAGTTTCATGCGCTTGATCAGACGCGAAAGTGACTGGGTAACCCGTGCATTGGAAAAGTCAGGGAAAAATTTTCAGACGTCAAGCAAAAACGAATGACCTCCTCTCCTTATACAGGGGAAATCATTCGCTTTTTGGTTTTTATCGGGTAATGACTGGGATTTATGAGTGGGCCACGGCAAAGAACTTTTTTGCCCTTGCGCTTTTTCCCGGGTTATTCGGAACCTAACAAATCATAAATTCCAAGAAGAAATAGTAGCTCTTAGATGATTGTTTGCAATTCGAATGGATTAAGCTACCGGTGTTTTTTCCATCTCTTGAGCTTTGGCAACGGCTGCCATGGCGACGGCGTTGACCCAGTTGATTGGCTGGTCAAAGTTTGGCTGGAAGAGCATGTCGACCATGGCCAATGTTTCGATCGTCATGTGTGTTTGAATCGCTAAGGAGATGACATTGGCACTTTGGCTGATGTCATGCTTGGAAAAGAAGGCCCCGCCTTTGACTTCGTGCGTTTTAGGATCCCAAGTCAAGCTACAAAGAACAGGCGTGGTGGTCAGCATAAAGTCAGGTCGGTAATCCTGCTCAATGGTCACGCTGGCAACCTCAATGCCACGGGCTTTGGCTCCTTCAGTGGTCATGCCAGAGGCAGCAATGGCGTGTTCGAAAAGTTCAACCGCTGAACTTGATTGGGTACCGAGATACTTTTCGGTTGGTTTTTCAATATTTTTGCCGACTAAAATACCTTGACGGACGGCATTGGTTGCTAACGGAATGTAGTCATTTTTGCCAGTCGGGTTGTAATGCACGGTAGCAGTGTCGCCAGCTGCAAAAATAGCAGGATCGCTAGTTTGCATATAGGCGTCGGTGATCACGGCACCATTTGGCAAGGTCTCCAAATGGTCTTTCAGCAGTTCCGTGTTTGGTCGGAAACCGGTACACAAAACAGCGGTATCTGCTGTATAGCTGCCTTTGTCAGTTGTAACGGTCATCTCACCATCAGTGCCTTGGGTGAAACCGGTGACCATCTCACCCAGTGCTAAATTGACGCCATGATCCGTATAAAGTTTTTCTACTCGATCTGTAATGGTAGCGTCAAAGTTTTTCGCCAACACACGTGGTAAGCCATCAATCAAGGTAACTTGTTTGTCAGTTAGTGCATACTGTTCGGCAAGCTCGGCGCCAATATAGCCGGCACCGATTACGATCGCACTTTTAATGGTCGGAGCAAGCGCCTTTAAAGCCTTGGCATCATGCCAATTTTTGCAAAGATGAACATCCGTGTCGTGAATGCCCGGAATGTTTGGGACGATCGGCGTCGAACCAGTTGTGTAAACCAATTTGTCATATGTATCAGTGGTCACGTTGCCGGTTTTGAGATCCTTGACTTCAACAGTTTTTTCAGCAGGATCAATCGCCAAAACATCATGTTCCATTTGCATGTTGGCGCCAAGTGCAGCGAGTGCTTCAGGACTTGAATAGAACATTTTATCAGGATCACTGACATGATCACCAACCCACAAAGCGATGCCACATGATAGAAATGATAGATTGCTATTTCGTTCATAGACAGTCACGTCGTAATCGGGATGCTCTGTCAAAATTTGCTGTGTTGCGAATGTACCGGCATGAGTCGCACCAATAACAAGAACTTTCATTAGGTAAACACTCCTTCATATATTGATAAGGTTTTCACAAAAAGTGTAACATAATTAATTGTTCGTGACTAGATTGTCCACGTTTAAAATTGTGAAATATTTATTAAGAAACGCTTTCAACAATATAAAAAATATTTCAACAAAAAATCGATTACCAATTGATAGGCAATCGATTTTTCGTTAATGTCGCGGCGCGGGTTGCAACCAGCGCCCGATAAGTTCGAGATGATGCATAAGCTGATATTTACGAACTACACCAAGGCCAGGAAAATGATGGTGATTGGCCGCATCCATGAAGGCGGCAGTCCCCGTTGTTTGGGCATCGAGATGAAACGGCAGCCAAGCTGCGAGTTGGGCCAAGACTTCGAAAAACTTAGCTTGCGGATTAGCAAAATCATCATTATTGACCGACACAAAATGATGTAACCGTAACGTGCCATCTTCGGCGGGGTAAACAAGATGGATCGCGACGGCACGTTGCGGATAACCATGCTCGAAATAAGCGCTAGTCGCGAGCGGGTAGTCGGCGAAGCCAATACCAGGCAGCGATGGTGGCGCGTATTGATAGAATTCGTCTTGCAAGATGCCATAATCATCCGTGTGTGGATAAACGGTGAAATGGTCATTGAGATAGACGGCATGTGGTAAGGCCAATTGGCGAACTCGTGCCTCGTCCGGCACTAGGGCTACTTGGCGCTTTGGCAGGAGTTTCGCTTGGGCAGCTGTTGTTGCGATCACCAAGGAAGCTGGCTGTGCATCAAAAATCCGAGCGGGTTGCACGGTATGACTCAAAACAGCAAGATGGCGCGGTGCCGCTAACAACTGATAGTTGCCAACTTGCGGATTTTGAATCACATAGCCGGGATGTGCTGCATGGGCCATTGCGCTCGTTGCTTTCGTGACGCCCGCGATATCTTTAACCGGTTCGATGATAGGCGTTACAGTGTTGGGTAATTGGTCGTCGGCAACCAGCTGCGTCACTGCGGCCAAGTCGTATAATTTGCCACGAATAATCGGAAAATAGTTCATTTTGAGGTGTCCATTTTGGCGGTAGCGAGTTCAGCATTCAACGCGTCAATCTCTTCTTGTAAGGCATTGATCGTGGTATTGTCGAGCTCCGAAACAAATTGATCATAAAGATTCTTGTCAGGGTGATAAATATCGTAATCGGCTGAGCGTTTTTTCAGTTCAGTAAATAGATCGGCTGCTGAGAAGTAGCCAAGGCCCTTGGCAACTTGTTTGGCCTTGACTACTTCGCGATTGAGGCTGGCGATGAAATGGTCGGTCAAAGTGGCTTCAGGGACTTGCAGTTCTTGACGTCGAGCTGGTTTGGCGATCGTCAAAGTACCGGGTGTTACCACAGGAACAGCGCTGGCGGCGATTGCGGCTTTAGAGAAGGGATGGTAGGTAAAAACACCAATCCCATGTGGAATTTCACTAGCCACCGCCGTGTACAGTCGTTGTGGCAAGACAAAATAGTTGTAATGACCGATAAAGCTGAGTTTGGCGCTACTATGGAAGTCGGCTTTGGTGACTTTGAGCTCAAAACAACGCCAAATGGTCGCGTCTTGCTGCTTTTGGCGAACCAGGGTATCGACAATTCCGCGATCGTCTGGCATCGTCACTTCTTCAACCACGGTGGCCCCTTGTTCTTGCCAGTAGGCATAAAGCGTTTTTTCTAAATCAAGCGTGAGCTGTGTTTTCATGATGGGCCTCCCAGAAATGCGTCAAGAGTTGAGCTAATTGTGTTGGGTTGTAGCTGACTTGGGCGTGGGTCCAGTGATCTGGAAAAAGGCGGGCATAACGTGGGGTAATAAAACGTTCGTCAATCAGCAGAATGACCCCGACGTCCTTGGTACCGCGGATGACGCGGCCACCTGCTTGTAACACGTTATTGAAACCCGGCAGCTGATAGGCATATGCGAATCCTTGACCGTTCGCCCGATCAAAATAGGCCCGCAGTTGATCGGTTTCAGCATTGATACCCGGCAACCCCACGGAGATAATGGCAACGCCAATCAGTCGACTTCCCTTGAGATCAATGCCTTCAGCAAAGATCCCGCCAAGCACGGCAAACCCGATAATCGGTTCACTGCCAGTTTGAAAATGATCTAGAAATGTTTGCCGATCCGCTTCAGTCATGGCATTTTCTTGAGCGCAAACCTTTAGATCGGGATTCGCCGCAGTGAAGGCTTCATAGGCTGTTTTCAAGTAGGCATAGGATGGAAAAAAGAAGAGATAATTGCCGCTTTTGGTGCGAACTAATGTTGTCAGGCTCGCAATCAACTGCGGCAAATCCTGCGTGCGTCGTCGATAAGTCGTATTGACACTAGCGTCAACAATAACTGCTTGTTTGGCGGGATCAAATGGGGAGGGCAGCGTATAGGCGAGACTGTTGTCGATCCCGCCAAGCAACTTTTGAAAATATGCCATCGGTGACAAGGTCGCCGAAAATAAGACGGCACCACGCCCTTTTTTCAAGGCTTCGTCCACAAATTGCGATGGATCGAGACACAGTTCTTTAACCATAATCTGGCCGTTTTCTTTAGTGACTTCGGTTTTGAATGTCGCGTCATAGAAGTCGCCAATTCGCAGATATTGATTGGCTAGAAAAAATACCGGCAAAACGAGATCGACAGCAGGTTGCAACGCGGGGGTTGGCGGTTCGCTGAGCCAATCGTGAACGACTTCGGTGAAGCGAAAAAGAACTGCGGTGAGGTCATCAAGCGGATCATCTTGAAAGATGGTCGGTTGTGAGGTCAACAAGGTTGAAGTCGTTGCATCAAGGGTATTCAAAATACGTGTCATGGCGCGGCGAACTTTTGTCAACGGGGCACCTTTATAAGGGGTTAGCGCTTTTTTTAACTGGACGAAATCTTGGTCTGTGATGGCAGCGGTGTACATGTCCCGCGCGCGACTGACTAAGTTGTGCGCTTCATCGATCAGGAAGAAATTGCTGTCATCTTTTTCACTAAAAAAGCGTTGCAAAAAAACCAGCGGATCAAAGAGATAATTGTAATCACAGATGATGACGTCGCAAAATAGGCTGGCATCCAGTGAAAATTCAAATGGATCGAGCCTATGTTTGCGAGCATAAGTCTCGATGACGGGACGCGTCAGCTGATCCTCGTGTTCCAGTAAATCGTGTAAGGCTGGCTTTAGGCGATCATAGTAACCTAACATGTAAGGATTCTTGCTGGGGTCATCAGGTTCGTCAGCAAATGTGATGGTGTCTTTAGCCGTTAAAGTGATACTTTTAGCGGTTAAACCTGCTTGCGCCATCAAGGCCATCGCCTGTTCAGCCACGCGTCGAGTGCTTTGCTTGGCAGTTAGGTAAAAGGCTCGTTGGATCAAGCCCGTGCCCATCGCTTTTAAGGTTGGGAAAAGTGCAGAGATGGTTTTACCAGTGCCGGTGGGAGCTTGTACAAACAAACGTGCTTGGCTGTAGATCGCCTTATAAACAGCGGCGGCTAGCTCGTGTTGGCCAGCTCGGAATTGCGGAAATGGAAAATTAAGCTGGTCGATGGAGGTGTTGCGTCGTTTGATGATATCACTACGTAGTTTGAGCCAGTCGCGAAATTCTTCAAGTAAATCAGTGAAATCATCAGCCAACTCGGCGGCACTTTTGACTTCACTGAAACGGCTGACTGTGTCGGTGCTGGTCTGGACATAAACCAGCGTGATTGTTGCTTGATCCAAATGCCGTTGTTCACAAAGTAGATGGCCATAAATACGTGCTTGCGCCCAATAGCGGTCTTTTGTATTTTGTGTGGCCTCTTCCCATGGGCGCGCACTGGTTTTGATTTCCTCAACTGTGAGGCCGGTGTCATCTGTCCAGACACCATCCGCTCGGCCTTCGAGCTGATAGTCTTCATCGTTCACGGTGACGGCGGTTTTGAGGTAAACTTCCCTTTCGTAATCGGACTCACGGTGAGCAGCTTGAAGTTTACGATGAATTTGGCTACCAATGATGGCGGTGTTATTTGAATTGCTGGTGATTGGATTGAGGTCGCCGGTGCGAACCGTTAACTCAACGAACTCACGAATACCAATGCGATTGTTTGCCATCACTGCGCCCCCTTGCTTGTCATGGTTAATTATTAGTATAGAACATACATTCTCTATGGGGAAGACTGGTGAGCCAGGGTCATGCGCCGTCACGCTCTAGCTCCGCATCGCAAGCCCCATCCGGCCGGAGATTGCGGAGTTTGGCACGGCAATTTTAGCGCAACTTTTGAAAACTAAAAATACCGGGTGTTTCTTTGCTTTTATAAATATAAGAGGCATAATAAGGGTGTCAAGACATGACAAATACGGCGGCTTGCAAACACTGTCGATCGGTAAGCCGCGACACTGAATGAGGGACATAGAAATGAAAAAGACTAGTTTTTGGCGGCTATTAGGCTTAATGGGTGCTGTTTTGTTGATACTGACAGCCTGTGGCAAGCAGGGGACGGCTACGAAATCGTCTTCAAGTGCGCCAGTGAAAATCACCTACTGGCATCGGATGACGGGGACTTATGATAAATCGTTGAACAAGCTCATCACCAAGTTCAACCAGAGCCAAAAGAAGTATAAAGTTGTCGCAACTTCGCAGGGTTCATACAACGCGTTGCAACAGAAAATTATGGCAGCCGGCAAATCAAAAACGTTGCCGACCATGGCGCAGTCACCGTATACGAACATTGGCGACTACGTGAAGAACAAGTTGTTATTGCCTTTTGATCCAGAAATGTTAAATGGCGCGGATAAGTTGAGCAATACTGATTTAAAAGATATTTATCCAAGCTTTTTGTCTGCAGGTAAATATGAGGGCAAGTACTACGGATTGCCATTCTCAGTCTCGACTTCGGTGTTGTTTTATAACAAGAAGTTGATGTCCCAGTACAATATCAGCATACCGAAAACATGGGCTGATTTTACAGCCGATCAGGAGAAACTCAAGGGAACTGATGTCAACGCGATTGAGCTAGATCAAAGTTATGATGTTGCGCTTGAGGGGATGGCATATGGTGCTGGCAGTCAACTAATTACACCGAAACTGAAGGCTAATTTGAATGCACCGAAGACATTGGCAGCTGTGAATCAAATTCTGGATCTGCGCAAGAGCGGTGCGTTGAAAACTGCTGGCGAAGATCAATACTTCAGTGTGCCATTTGCAAATGGAAAAGCGGTCTTTGGGATTGGTTCTTCGGCAACCGTGCCGGTTCTTATCCAACAGGCCCCAAAGGATCTTGACTGGGGTACTGCTGTGATTCCGACATACGAAGGCAAACGCAGCAATCCACTGAACGGAAATTACAATGTTTTGTTTAAAGGGGCCTCTAAAGCGCAACAAGCAGGCGCTTGGGCGTTCCAGAAATTCTTACTGAAGTCTGAAAATGCGTCACAGTGGGCGATGGATTCTGGCTATGTGCCGGTGACAAAAACGGCATCTAACAGCACGACATTTAAGAATTATTTACAAAAGAACGACAAGTATAAAGCCGCGGTCTCTGCAGTTTCACAGAGTTTTGCCTCAACTGTCTTTACCGGTTACACCGATTATCGTAATGATTTGATGAGCACTGTCGACAGCACGCTGACCAAGAATGTCAGCGGCGAAACAGCGTTTAACAATTTGCAAAAGCAGACTGAAACTATTTTAAAAGAAAATAAATAACTTTATTTAAAAAAAGACTAGAAGGCGAGCGTTGCTTGCCTTGATGGTCTTTTTTAGTTTGCGTCTGCTTGCTGTGGTGGGCTATGATGGTCTGAGCAGTTCTAAGCTTTTAAGGAGACTGATATGGAAATCAATGTACACAAGTTTCAGGAAGCCATTTTAGATGGCAGCTTCGAGCATACCGAGAATCATCTGACCGCTGCAGCGTTCAAAAAGGACGGCATCGAGGTGGGCTTGACGAAGGTGTTTGCAGACGTCCGCAAGGCCATCGACAAGCAGCAACTGATTCAGGCCGACCTCGTCATCGATTTTCCTGAGCCGACTATCATCACAGTTGAAACTGGAATCATCAATCTGCCGTTTGCGAATGTCAATAAAGTCACGAACTTTCTTGAGGCAGACGAGATTGTGCCGGTTCGGGTCTATTTAGTGGTGGCATCACCATTTGTGAACGTGTCGGGTTTGAGAATCGATGAAATTGCAACGGCAGCGGATTATCTCACAGGCTTTGAGACGCTCAATAAGCAAATGACCGCTTCCGTTCATGAGAAACTTGACCATATTCAAGAAGAAATGGCGAAGCCCAAAGAAACCGCAAAACCGGTGCCAGCTAATAAGCAAAAAACACCAGCCAAAAAGACCACGCGCCGGACGGCAACGAAGCGAACAACGACGCGCAAAACAACCAAGAAAACAACGACAGCGGCGAAAACATCAGCGACCAAGCCAGCGGCAGCTAAGAAGCCAGCAGCCAAGATAACGAAGCGGACGACCAAAAAAGCGGCGCCCAAAACCACTCGACGAACAACTAAGAAATAAGCTGCTAGTCGCATGCTGAAAAGAGTCATTCCATTTGGGATGGCTCTTTTTACATACCAACAAGACCATCTTGATCCTTTAAAGCGAGGGGGTAACCATTTAAAAGCAAACATACGATGAATAATATTAACGAAATATGAGAATAACGTGTGAGATATGAAAATCATTTTGAATTGAAAGCGATTCCAGCATATTCTTAACTTGTTGGTGGAATAGGCCAATCTTGTTGCAGAAACCATCCACAAAAGGAGGTTGAAGTTTTGAAGAAGCACGGGTTTCGATTTTGGTTATTGGCGATTGTTGGACTGCTGGGTATGGTGTTGAGTCTGAGTCAGCCGCCCAAGCAGGTAGCTGCTGCTGATAACACCTTGAAAAGCGTTTTTTCGATTGATGCGGGACGAAAGTATTTTTCCGCGGATCAGTTGAAAACGATCATTGATCAGGCACATACAGACGGTTACACCGATGTGCAGGTTTTATTGGGCAACGATGCATTGCGATTGCTACTTGATGACATGAGCGTGACGATCAATGGCAAAACATATGGCAGTGATGTCGTGAAACAGACCATACAGGCTGGTAACAAAGCGTACTACGATGATCCAAACGGGAATGCGTTGACGCAAACCGACATGGATGCGGTCTTGAAATATGCAGCGGCACGGGATATCAATATCATTCCGGTTATCAATAGTCCCGGCCATATGGATGCCATTTTGACGGCGATGGCGCAACTAGGCATTAAGAATCCTGCCTTTAATGGGTCTAAACGGACTGTCGATCTTAACAATGACACTGCTATTGCCTTCACAAAAGCGCTATTGCAGAAGTATGTGATGTATTTCAAGGGTCATGCTACGACCTTCAACTTTGGCAGTGACGAGTATGCAAATGATGTCGATACTGGCGGCTGGGCCAAGTTGCAACAAAGTGGCACCTACAAAAAGTTTGTGGCATACGTCAACGACTTAGCGGCGATGGCCAAAAATGCCGGCCTGAAGCCGATGGTTTTCAATGACGGGATTTATTATGACAATAACACCAGTTTCGGGACTTTTGATAAGGATTTGATCGTCTCTTATTGGACAGCTGGCTGGGGCGGGTATGATGTCGCAAAGCCAGAATTTTTGACCGATAAGGGTTTGAAAATCATGAATACCAATGACGGTTGGTATTGGGTTTTAGGTCGCGTGGACGGCGATCTCTATAGTTACAAAACGGCGCTAGCTAGTTTAGCAAGTAAAAAATTCACTGATGTACCAGGCGCTTCGAGTGCCGTGCCGATTATTGGCAGTGTGCAGGCGGTTTGGGCGGATGATCCGAGTGCACAGTTAGACATGCCGGCGCTGTTGAAGTTGATGGATCAATTTTCGACAGCCTATGCACCTTACTTAGTTCGCCCAGCCGATTACAGTAAAGTTGATGCCGCTATCGCTGCCGTGCCGCGGCAACTTAATCAGTACACCGAAGCATCAGTTGCTAAACTTGATGCAGCGTTAAATGCTGTTGTCCGCGGTAAAAAGGCAACCGATCAGGCATTGGTTGACGGCTATGCCCAGACCATTACTGTCGCTATCAAGGCACTGCAACTGCGGCCAGCCGATTACACAAAGGTTGATGCCGCCATTGAAGCTGCAAAGAAACTTGACCGGTCACACTATCAAGATCTTAGTGGCGTTGATGCGGCGCTTGCTGCTGTTAATCGTAATCTCAACATCACCCAGCAAGCCCAAGTTGATACCATGGCTGCCAAGATTACAGCTGCCATCGCTGCGTTGGTTCTGAAGCCGGCGCCGCAACCCGATCCAAGGCAGCAGCAAGTGCCAACAAAAACCATTGTGAATCCAGGCCGGTATTTACCAAAAACGGCAGAAGCTTCCGGGTGGGAATTGATGCTAGCCGGGCTTGCCACGATTTTGGGTGTCATTAGCATTGTTTTCTTTTGGCGGCAACATCGCATGGCCGTCTAATTCCTGACAATAACCGAAAATACGGCCCGCTACGCATCTTTTGCGCAACGGGCCGTTATGGTGTTGTGCGCCAACACCATTTCATAGTGTCACGCAAGGATTTGATGAAATTGTGATGTCATTGAGATGATTTTGGCTGTTTTGACAACTACCTCGTCAGCATTCACCCGCAAAATAATCGGCTAGTAAGGTTCCGTCTTGTTATTTAGTTTAATTGAGCCGCAAGTTTACAAAATAAAGGTCAGCGGTCTAGATAGGTACTGTATAATGAACTTGAAAACGACGAAAAAGCAGCGCAAAGGCAAATTGGTTAGAAAACGGCGTATTAGCGGACATGAATGAGATGATGGGGTGTTCATCATGGGGTTCAGGGGTTTAACATGCGGATTTCTGATCTGAAGCGCTTGTTTAAAAAAGGAGTGGGCATTTTGACAGAACCATTATTTTTAAAACCATACTTCAATCCTAAGATATGGGGCGGCCGCAAACTCGAAACTGAGTACGGCTTTGACATTCCAGACGGTAAAATCGGTGAGGCTTGGATCATCTCAGGTCATCCGCATGGTCCGGCGACCATTGAAAACGGTCCATTGAAGGGTAAAACCCTTCGCGAGGCGTGGCATGAAGATCCCGCTTATTTTGCTCCACAACATAGTCAGGAGTTCCCATTGCTCGTGAAGATTCTCGATGCTGAAGCTAGTTTAAGTGTTCAGGTTCACCCTGACGATGCTTATGCTGCGGCCCACGAAGCAAAAGGCGAACTCGGTAAGACTGAATGCTGGTACATCCTGAAGGCAGATCCAGGGGCTTATTTGATCTATGGGCATCACGCCAAAACGCATGAACAGCTCAAAGAAATGATCGAAGCCGGCGATTGGGAGCACTTGTTGCGGAAATATCCAGTCAAGACTGGCGACTTTGTGTATGTTCCAAGCGGCACGATTCATGCTTTAAACAAAGGCATCGTGGCATTGGAAACCCAACAAAGTTCCGATACGACTTATCGGCTTTACGACTATGATCGGAAAGATGATCAAGGTCACAAGCGTGAGTTGCATATTAAGCAAAGCCTTGATGTGACGACCGTTCCTTTCCATGACCCGAAGCTCGATATCACCAAAGAACAAGTGACAGGCGGGCAAATCACCACGTTTGTTAAACCGCCGCTGTCACCGCATTTTGCCGTTTATCGCCTTGATGTTGATGGCACCATGACGTTCACCCAACAAGCACCTTATACCAATGTAACAGTACTTGACGGTGACGGGACCTTTTCCGCAGACGGGAAGGATTACCCGATCAAAACAGGCGATAGTTTCTTGATTCCCAACCAGATCAAGACTTGGGCATTCACGGGCAAATTGGCAATCGTCACTTCTACTCCAGGGGTAGACGCATAAGGTTGCGGATCATCAGGTGCCCAACATATTCATAAAGACAAAAGTTATCCCTCGACAGGTTTTTAGACCATCGAGGGATTTTTTGGTTACTGGTGTGATTAAATGGCGGTTAAACAAAAAATTAGAACGCAATGAGAACGCTTTCTTATCGAAATAATTATTTTCCTGATTTGGTCTAATTATGGAAATGTCTGTTATCGCTTAATTCATGATTTCAATTTCTTTTTTTAACGAAAATTGGTACATGTTGTCATTTTGAGAACCTGTAAGTCGTTAAAAATAAAAATAAGTCGCATGTATTGACTTCACGAACTGGGAACGCATACACTACAAGTGGTTGGTACCACGTGGAGGTGAGATGATGGAAAAGGTTCCGTTGACGAAACAGCTGGTAGATCAGCTGGAAACGTTCATTAAGGAAAAACTTCAGCCCAACGATAAGCTGCCGTCCGAGCGGGATCTCAGCGAGTTGTATCAGGTCAGTCGCAACACAGTTCGTGCTGCCTTGAACGAATTGTTCTTGCGCGGTTTCATTTATCGAAGCACTGGTAAAGGTACATTTGTTGCAGAACGATTTGATGAGCGAACCGATGTCAGTGGGTCCTACAGTTTCACTAAACAAATGTTGGCAATGAACCGTAAACCAGTGACTAGGATCCAACGTTTAGAAAAAATTGCGGCACCCGCCAAAATTGCCAAGCGCATGCGCATCGAACCAGGCACGCCCGTTTACGTCCTTGATCGATTACGAATCGCTGACACGTTACCGATGATGATTGAGCGCAGTTACTTACCTGCTAACACTGTGCCAGGTCTTAATCAGGAAGCACTATCAAAAACGCCATTATACGATTGGCTGGAAGGTCATTATGGCATTCACATTGTTTCAGTCGATGAAGCGTTTTTTGCTGGATTAGTCACGCCGGAAGATGCTGAACAACTTCGAGTTGCACCAGCGTCAGCCTGTTTGAACATTCGGCGAACAACTTTTGCCGATACCGGCGAGATTGTTGAATACACCTTGAGTGTGGCTCGCGCGGATCAATTTGTTTATCACGTACATCACGTTAATCACTAGATAATAAAGCATAAGCCAGTCCGGCTTAGGGGCTGGCAAGCAGGTTTCCAATAGGAGGATGAAGAATATTGTTCGAAAAAACAACTGAAGAACTAACCAAGTTAGGTGCACAAATTACAACTGCTGAAATCAAACAGCAGCCAGAACTATGGCAAGAAGCATTTGATAACTATACCAACGCCAAGGAAAAGATCACGGCCTTTTTGGATCAGGTGACGGCCGCAGCTAATGGCAAAACCGTTCGCGTTATTTTCACAGGTGCCGGTAGTTCACAATATGTTGGTGACACGGTGACGCCATACCTACGCGCGCATGGTGATCGCAGCAAGTTCGAATTTGAATCAATTGGGTCAACTGATATTGTGTCCGCACCTTACGATTTTCTGGAAGCAGACACGCCGACCATTCTGGTTTCCTTTGCTCGTAGCGGCAACTCACCGGAAAGTTTAAAAACTGTTGAACTGGCTGAACAAGTTGTTCACAACCTCCATCAAATCAGCATTACCTGCGCACCGGAAGGCCAATTGGCCAAGAAGTCTGAAACGGAAGACAAGACTTTGTTGCTGTTACAGCCAGCTGGTTCAAATGATAAAGGCTTTGCCATGACAGGAAGTTTCTCTTGCATGACCTTGAGTGCCTTGCTGGTATTTGATACCGCCAGTGACACGGATAAGAGCAAGTGGGTGAAAGCCATTGCGGCAATGGGGCAAGAAGTTGTGGCGCGTGAAGCCGAAGTTCAAAAAGTGCTTGACCTTGATTTTGATCGTATCGTCTATCTTGGCTCTGGCAGTCTTGGCGGCTTGACTCGCGAAACTCGCCTGAAGGTGCTTGAACTAACAGCCGGCAAGTATGCCACCATGTTTGACACTTCCATGGGCTTCCGTCACGGTCCAAAGAGTTTCCTAGATGACAAGACTTTGTTGTTCGACCTCGTTAGCAACAATGCCTACACCCGTCAATATGATATCGATGTCCTTGAAGAAGTTAAGGGTGACGGTATTGCTAAATCCGTGATGGCAGTGGGCACCAAGCAGGATCAGAACTTCTCAGGCGATGCCTTCTATTTTGAAAATGGCCTTAAAGATCTTCCAGAAGCTTATCAGGCTCTCCCAGATGTCATGTTCGCGCAGACTGTAGCATTGCTTGCTTCGATCAAAGTTGGCAACTTGCCTGACACACCATCACCAACCGGCACCGTTAACCGAGTTGTTAAAGGCGTGACCTTGCACGATTACGCTGGTAAAGAATAGAGCGTGAACTGGCACCAAGCGGCATCAACGAGCAAGTTTAGAGGAGGCAAAAGAGTTCATGAGTTACTACATTCACGCTGCAAAGTTTTTTCTCAAAAATGTGACTGAAATTGGTGGTTATCTAGAAGTCACCGATGATGGCAAGTTTGGCGAGTATCTGCCGGAAACAGCTAAGCCAGATGGCGATATTGTTGAACAATCCGGCAAATTGATTGCTCCGGGTTTAGTCGATACCCATATTCACGGGTTGTTAGGGCATGACGTAATGGACAACGATTGGGATGGCATTGAGACAATGAGCAAAAACTTGCTCAAAGCTGGTGTCACCAGTTGGCTGCCAACCACATTGACCGGTTCATTTGATCAACTCAATGAGGTTTGCAAAACGATTGCCGCACATGCTGGCGATGAAAGCGGTGCGAAGATTCAAGGCATTTATTTTGAAGGCCCATACTTTACGACCAAGCATAAAGGGGCACAGAATCCGAAGTACTTCAAAAATCCAAGTGAGCAAGAATACGATGCTTGGCAGACGTCCGCTGATGGCTTGTTGAAGAAAATTGCGATTGCCCCAGAACGTGAGGGTGCTGCTGACTTCACTCGGTATGCCACCGCAGACGGCACGGTGGTGGCTTTGGGCCATAGTGATGCCACCTTTGAGCAGGCTAAAGCTTGTATCGAAGCCGGTGCAACCGCCTTCACACACACTTTTAATGGTATGAGTCCTTTGAGCCATCGCGAACCTGGTATGGTCGGAGCAGCGATGTATCTGCAAGGGGTTGATGATGAGCTTATCTGTGATGGTCATCATGTCCGTCCTGAAGTGGCCACCACCTTGATTCGACTGAAAGGCGCTGAACATATCGCATTGATTACCGATTGCATGCGCGCGGGGATGATGCCTGATGGCGATTACGTCCTTGGCGAATTCCCAGTTTATGTCAAAGACGGGATGGCGCGGATGAAAGATGGCGACAGTCTGGCGGGTTCAGTTCTTGAATTGAAAGATGCGCTGACCAATCTCCTTGCTTGGAACGCCGCAACACCAGAAGCAATTATTCGAATGGCTTCTCAAACACCGGCTGCTTCTTGCAATATCGACGATCAATGCGGCAGTATTTTACCTGGCCGAGCTGCTGATTATCTAGTTTTAGACGCTGATCTCAAGCTCGAAGCCACCTATCTTGATGGGAAATTAGGCTATCAAGCTGAGGCATGAAAGCTTTCCTGACACAAAACCTTGTGAAATAAGGTGTCAGTGTGTGACACTTAAATATGGCAGCATAAGCTGTTATGAATGAAAGGAGGCCAGCGCTGCATGACGACCTTTTCGATCGATCATGAGTTTATGTTGGACGGTCAGCCGTTCAAGATTCTGTCTGGCGCGATTCATTACTTCCGAGTCCATCCCAGTGATTGGTATCACAGCCTTTATAACTTGAAGGCACTGGGATTTAACACGGTAGAAACCTATGTCCCTTGGAATCTGCACGAGTACAACGAAGGTGACTTTGATTTCAGCGGGATTCTCGACATTGAACGCTTTCTAAACACCGCAAAGGATCTTGGCTTATATGCCATCGTTCGACCATCCCCTTACATCTGCGCAGAATGGGAGTTCGGCGGGTTTCCAGCATGGCTGTTAACGAAAAAGATGCGCTTGCGAACCGACGATCCTGCCTATCTGCAAGCGATTGACCGTTACTACACAGCTTTAATGCCTCATCTTGTGGGTCATCAAGTCACGCATGGTGGCAATGTCATCATGATGCAAGTGGAAAATGAGTACGGTTCATATGGCGAAGACAAGGACTATCTTGCCGCCGTGGCCGAACTTATGAAAAAGCATGGCGTTGATGTCCCTCTTTTTACCTCGGATGGTCCCTGGCCAGCAACCTTGAACGCTGGCAGCATGGCCGACGCTGGTATTTTGACTACCGGCAATTTTGGCTCACGTGCCGACATGAATTTCGATCGGTTGGCGGCCTTCAATCAAGCTCATGGACATGATTGGCCGTTGATGTGTATGGAATTCTGGGACGGCTGGTTCAACCGCTGGGGCGAACCGATCATTCGCCGCGACCCAGAAGAAACTGCCGAGGACTTGCGAGCGGTGATCCAACGCGGCAGTGTCAATCTCTACATGTTCCACGGGGGAACTAATTTTGGCTTTATGAACGGTACCTCAGCTCGCAAAGATCATGATCTGCCGCAAGTGACTTCCTACGATTACGATGCACCATTGAATGAGCAAGGCAATCCAACGCCAAAGTACTTTGCCATTCAGAAAATGATCCACGAAGTCTTGCCATCGCAGGCCCAGACAACACCACTGGTCAAGCCAGCGATGAGGCAGGCGGACAATCCGTTGACGGCGAAAGTGTCATTATTCTCAGTACTTGATCAGCTAGCTCAGCCAGTAGCCGCACCTTATCCGCAGACACAGGAGTTTCTTGGCCAATACACCGGTTATACGTTGTATCGGACAAACCCGCTGATCAGTGGTACCGACAAAGGCACGCCGGCTAAGTTGCGCGTGATTGATGCCCGTGATCGGGTTCAAGCCTTCTTTGATGGCAAGTCGCTAGCGACACAGTATCAAGAGGCCATCGGCGATGACATCCTGCTCCCAGAAGTTGAAGGCCGCCATCAACTAGATCTGTTGGTCGAAAACATGAGCCGCGTCAACTATGGCTCAAAAATCGAAGCGATTACTCAGTTTAAGGGGATTCGCACCGGTGTCATGGTAGACCTCCATTTCATTAAGGACTACCTGCAATACCCACTTGACTTGAACAAGGCGCCGCAACTTGATTTCACCGGCGATTGGCAAGCAGGGACACCCGCTTTTTATCAATATGGGTTTGATGTGGTGAAACCACAAGATACGTATCTTGATTGTCGTGGATTCGGTAAAGGAGTGATGCTGGTCAATGGTGTTAACATCGGCAGATTCTGGGAGAAGGGGCCAACGTTGTCACTATATGTGCCAGCCGGGTTGCTTCACACCGGGCACAATGAGGTCATTGTTTTTGAAACCGAAGGCCAATATGCCGAGGCGATAAACTTGGTTGACCACCCAATATTTAAGGAACTGAACACAGAGGAGGAATAAAAATGGCTATTATTGCAGCACGTATTGATGGTCGCTTGGTCCATGGCCAAGTTGCCAATCTCTGGACTACTAAGCTCGGCGCAACGCGGATTATGGTCGTGGACGAGGCCGCATCAAAGAGTGATATCGACAAGAGCGGATTACGGATGGCAACCCCAGATGGTATTCGCCTGTCTGTTCTCGATGTTGCCACAGCAGCAAACCACATTTTGAATCACAAATATGATTCACAAAAGGTTTTCATTGTGGCAAAGCGGCCGGAGACATTCCTCGCATTGGTGAATGCAGGTGTTCCGATCACCGACTTGAACGTTGGTAATATGTCTCAAACTGATGAAACCCGTTCAATCACGAAGTCCATCAACGTGGTGGACGCTGACGTTGACACATTTAAAGAACTTGATGCAAAAGGGGTTCATCTCACAGCGCAAATGGTTCCAGGCGACACAGCAGCGGACTTCATGTCCCTGCTCAAAAAAGGATAGGGGGAGTCAAACATGATTGCATGGTGGCAAATAGCACTTTTAACATTATATGCAGGCTATCAAATTCTTGATGAACTGCAAATTTATTCAGCCATGAGTTCACCAGTTTTCGCCGGCTTAATTTCCGGCTTGGTTATGGGCGATATGAAAGCCGGTCTGTTGATCGGTGCATCCACACAGTTGATGGTTCTTGGGGTCGGCACATTCGGTGGTGCATCTAAAATTGATGCCAACTCTGGTACCATTCTCGCAACGGCATTCTCCGTTAGCGCCGGCATGAAGCCAGAAGCAGCGGTTGCTGCGATTGCGGTTCCTGTTGCAAGTATCATGATTCAAACTGATATTCTTGCTCGATTCTCGAACACTTTCTTTGCTCATCGGATTGACAAGATGGTTGATCAAAATAACTACAAAGGTATCGAACGTTACTTCCTCGCTGGCGCGCTTCCGTGGGCACTGTCACGGATGATTCCAGTTGGCTTGGCTTTAGCATTTGGCGGCGGCTTCGTTACCGACCTTGCCCATGTTTTGAATACCAGCTGGAAATGGTTAGGCGATGGCTTGGCAACAGCTGGTGCCGTCTTGCCTGCTGTCGGGTTTGCCATTCTGTTGCATTACCTGCCACTTAAGAAACACTTCCCATACCTCATTATGGGCTTTGTTTTCACCGTGCTGTTCACGACACTGTTTGGCAGCGTTCAGACCTTGGGTACCGCAGTTGCTGGGGTAGCTAAAGGGTTCACTGCTTCCTTCAACGGTTTGTCCATGCTTGCTATGGCATTGATTGCGTTTGCCTTTGCTGCGATCAGCTATCAACAAACAACAAAGCTGCACGATATCGCAGTTGGCAATGGTAATACAGATGCAGCATCAGGCACAGCCGCAAACAAGACTAATGAACAGGGGGAAATCACCGATGATGAACTCTAATAAACCTACGTACAAATTGACCGATAAAGATTTCCGGCAGATTAACCGGCGCAGCCTGTTCGGCTTCCAGTTGGGTTGGAACTACGAACGGATGCAAGGTTCGGGTTATCTTTACACCATTTTGCCGCAATTGCGCAAAATCTATGGTGATGGCACACCAGAGCTCAAGAAAGTCATGAAAACCCACACCCAGTTCTTCAACACGTCAAACTTCTTCAATACCATCATCACTGGGATTGATTTGGCGGTCGAAGAAAAAGAAGGGATTGCTGGCGAAGAAACTGTTGCCGGGATTAAAACCGGTTTGATGGGGTCCTTCGCTGCTATCGGTGATTCCATCTTTGCTGCCTTGATTCCAGCTATTTTCGGGGCGATTGCTGCACAAATGGCAACGCAAGGCAACCCAGTTGGGGTCTTCATCTGGATCGCTGCTCAAATTGCCGTCATGGTATTTCGTTGGAAGCAATTGCGAATTGCTTATAACGAAGGGGTTTCGTTGGTCACAACAATGGCGCATCGATTGGCTGCTTTGACTGACGCTGCTACCTTGATGGGTGTCTTCATGGTTGGTGCCTTGGTCGCAACCATGATCAATGTTAAGATTGGTTTTGCGCCGAAGATCGGCAGTGTACCATTGGATTTCCAGAAATACTTTGACTTGATCATTCCAAAACTGCTTCCAGCCTTGATTGTTGGCGCGGTTTACTGGTTGCTTGGTCGTAAGCATATGACCTCAACCCGGGCGATTTTCATCGTATTGATCGTTTCGGTGCTGCTGTCGGCACTCGGTGTCATTGCTAAGGGTTAATTTGGTATCAGAAACGTTTTAAAGGAGTCTTTCGATATGAGTAAATTAGTTTTGATTAGTCACGGGCAACTGTGTGAGGAGCTTAAGAAGAGCGCTGAAATGATCATGGGTCCCCAAGACGATATTGCCACCGTTGCACTGTTGCCAAATGAAGGTCCGGAAGATTTTCAGGCCAAGTTTAAAGCTGCTGTAGAGGGGCAAGACGATGTTGTCGTCCTTGCCGACCTTAAAGGCGGAACGCCGAATAACGTCGCAGCCCGTGTCTTGGCTGAAGGCGGCAAGTTCGACCTGTATTCTGGCATGAACCTGCCGATGGTCATCAGTTTCCTGAATGCCCAGATGTTGGACATGAAGCCAGATCTGATCGGCGATGGTAAGGCTGGCATTGCTTATATCAATGACATTGTGAAGCATTAATCAGCCAAAAAATTTATGGAAAGCTCGTGTCGAGTTGTGATGCGGGCTTTTTCTGTACGCTAAAAATGAATTGCCTTAGTTAACAGAATGGCCCTGACGTCAAGAAAACAGTTAGATTTTTCAATAATTGCTTACTTAACACAAAAATTTTGAAATTTTGTCTGTGATAACAAAGCTTGATTGATTCCAAGCTTAAATTCTTTTGAATTGATATCAATAACAGTACAATAAAGAAAATCAATCCTAAGTTGAAGGTGGGACCTATATGGGCGACAAGTCTGCAATAATTGAACTTATAAAAAATCAAATTACTGCTAAAACAACACAACTAACGACTGATAATATTCAAAAAATAACTAATGATATTCAAAGCTTACTTAAAATTCTCAATGACTTAGCAACAATTGAATTTGTTGCTACATCCTCAGTAACACAGGAAGATGAGACGGCAGCGTTCACAACTGGTCAAGATAGGACACAGGTTGAAGAAAGACCAATAGCGGTTGCTGAGGTCAAAGACGATGTTGAGCCAGTTACAAGTGAGCAGGTGCCAGCCGCCTCCACCGAGGCAACCTCTGAAAAAGAAGTGTCATTCTTTTCTGAACATTGGTTGGATCAGCGTCACGCTTACATTGGCCGGTTTCACCTTGATTTAAATGGTGGGCATGTCGGTCCGATTAAGGTATCAGAGAGTAAGCTACATAAAATGGCAAATGCGCCGACAAATGGAGATTGGGTTAAGGCCGAAGAGATTAAGGACGACGAGCTGCTGCGCTACAAAATTACCACGCTGAAACGCGATCCCTTGCCGACCGAAATTGTTCGGCTGCAATTTTTACCGGCTGTCTATAGACAAGATGTCAAACGCTGGTATATTGAGTTTCAATCGCCTGAGCACGAAACTACCCAGCAATTGTTGCTCGGTGACTACGATGTGCTCTCATTCAAGCTGAAGCCAGGCGATTATATTGACTATGCTTACCGGCGGGGGCAAGAAATTGATGGCAAAATCGTTTGGAAGTACACGGCATCTGCTGTAGTCGCCACCCGAATGAAACGCCAATTTGCCAAATCTGCACTAGAAGCATCGGCAGAAACAAAGCCTAGTCAGCTAGCGCCAGCCAAGAAGAAGGTCAGCGTGGCACCTGTGCGGCAACTACGCCAGGTTTTCGCCGATAAGTCACTGTTACTCGTTTGCATTGAAAACTCCGCCATGCCGCGCAAGGTGAAACGGCATGTTGAAGACCGTGGCGGCAAGCTCATTCTCTCGCCGCGATCAGATTCGAACGCCATGTTGAAGAAAAAGGTTCAAAAGGCCGACATGGTCATTGTGACCACCGATTTTGTTGATCATGGACAGATGTATGCTGCTAAAGACGAGGCTAAGCGAATTGGCAAACCAATTTGGATGGCAAAGAATACCAATGAGCGAAACATGTTGCAATGGTATAAACGTCATTTTGGCACGCAAACGGCGGATCAAGATATTGAGCAGGCGGCTGAATAAGGGGTGCTGTATAACGGGACAAGAAAATGCCCATTTTCAGGTTGTGACGTGTGATCGTCGCCTGAAAACGGGCATTTTTCTTAGAAGAGTGTGGCTGTTGGTGATTTGGCCTTGCGGGACTATTTGGGGACAGGTGCTTCTTGCTGATGCCAAGTGGCGTAAATCGCGAGTATTCGATCTAAGGCCTCTTTGAGTAATGGCCGTGGCATGCCAATATTCAGCCGGACGAAACCTTCACCATCGGCCACAAAATAGCTACCGACAACACAGGAAAGGTCGCAAGCGGTGAAGAAACGCTTCAACTCGGCTTCATCAGCAAACAGTCGTCGGACATCGATCCAAGCCAGAAAACCAGATTCAGCTGGCATCACCTGCATCTCCGGGATCTCAGCAAGCCGGTCACGTAAATAAGCAAAATTGTCAGCCACATAGGCGACCATTTCATCTAGCCAAGCGTCACACTTGGTATAGGCTGCGATCAGGGCAGGTATGGCGAAACTGTTCGGTGAAGTGATTGAATTGGCGGCGAATTGTTGCGCTAACCGATCGCGAATCCCAGCGTCAGGAATGACAACGTAAGATGTTTTTAATCCGCCTAAGTTGAAGGCCTTATTAGGCGACAAGCACAAAATGCTGTGATCGCGAATCGCTGGACAAGCCTGCCAGATGCTAGTGAAGTGGACGCCGGGATAAACAATATCACGGTGAATTTCATCGCTTACCAGCAAGACGTGGTGCTGAAGGCAAAGATCACCGACCTGTTCGAGTTCCTCAGCCGTCCAAACACGACCAGATGGATTTTGCGGACTGCAGAGGATGAATACTTTCACATCTGGCCGTGCCATTTTGTCGGCCATATCTTCAAAGTCAAACACATAGCGGTCATTTTCTAGTTTTAACGGGCTGGTGATGAGCTGTCGCTGGTTGTGCTCGACGGCTTCGGCGAACGGATCATAGGCCGGTGTGTTAATCAGTACACTTTCGCCAACTGCCGTAAAGGCTTGAACAATATAATGCAAGGTTGGCACCGTGCCGTAACTCAATTTCAACCAATCTGCTTCAAGTTCAAGCCCAAAACGGCGCGCGTTCCAAGCAATAACGGTTTCGTTAAACGCATCTGGGATATAGGTGTAACTATAGTCAGAAACTGCGGCGCGGGCCATAACGGCATCGTGAATCGGTGGTGCAACAGGAAAGTCTAGGTCAGCCAGATCCATTGGAATCGCGTTAGGCGTTAGGCCGAACTTCTTTGCCAACACACTATCGGCCCATTTGCGCGCGTTACCGGCTTTACGGTCAAAAAGGGTGTCAAACTGACTCATATTCTTGGTCCTCCAGTAACATCAAGTCTTTACTTGTCTGATTCAGCACCTGTGCACCAGTATCCGTGATTAGAACATCGTCTTCGATACGGACACCGCCGATGCCGGGCAAGTAGGCGCCGGGTTCGATGGTGACTACCATCCCCGGTTGCAAAACCGTTTGACTCTGAGGGTTCAGAATCGGTTGATCGCCGCCAAGCCCGAGACCGTGGCCCAATCCGTGGGTGAAACAATCGCCATAACCGGCAGCGATTAACACGCCGCGCGCGATCGCGTCAATCTCTCGCGCTTGCACACCGGGTTTTAAGGCATCAATAGCAGTGAGTTGAGCAGTGAGGACGGCATCATGCACGGTTGCGAGATCGGGCTGCGGTTCGCCGATTGTGAGCGTGCGTGTCATGTCTGATTGATAATCGTTAAGGACAACGCCAAAATCAATCGTGATGAATTCACCGTTTTTAAGGCGGCGTGCAGTCGCCCGACCATGTGGCAAAGCGCCACGTGGGCCGCTAGCGACAATTGGATCGAAGGCCATGGCAGATGCGCCCGCCTGTAAAGCATAGAAGTGCAGCCATGCATTCAGTTCATATTCGCTGACCCCGGCCCGAATATGCGGTAGCAAATGGGCAAAGACCTGATCTGTGACCCTACAGGCAGCCGTGATCGCTTGAATTTCCACGGCATCTTTGACCGCTCGACTTTCAGCCAGCAGGCTATCAGCTAAACTCAACGTCCAATTCTGTGCGGTCAGAGTCTGAAACTCAGGAATGGAGAACCCGGTACTGACAAGTGCGACCCGCCGACATAATTGAGCGCTTAAAAAGCTAACGAGTTCCGGTAAGTATTCGCCTTGCGGTACTTCAATATTGGTAAACCCACTGGTGTCAGCCGCTTCATTGCGATATCGGCCATCGTGAAATTGTAGCGCTTGGGTGGGGGTAACCACCACATACACGCCACTGCCAGGCAAGGCACCAACGTAGCGTTTGCTTTGACGATCGTGCAGCAGTAAGGCGTCAATTGCCTGCATCGTGAGTGCTTGTTGGATTTTTTTCAAATGTGTCATTTTGGGCCTCCTATGGGTGCGTTAACTTCTAAGCGCGCTAGATCACGATCTCAAACGCGTTCACCAGACCAGAAACCTGCGTGTAAGGACCCTGAACGCAATGGCCCAAGCCCGGCCATCACGTTCAGGGCCGCTTACACTTCGGTTTCTAACCGGTCTGGTTCACGCTCTTAAGCGCGCCAGTTCACGCTCTAGAAGTCTAAATCCAGTCCAGCGAGGGTGTCTTCGTCTTCTTTTGAGAAAATGGACTTTTTCGCGGCTTTTTTGGCTTCGAGTTTTAGTTCTGCGCGTTCCATGACCTTGAAGAATGGCCAGTAAAGGGCGACAGCCAGCACGAGTTGGAGGGCGTTGGCGAAGATGGTGCGGTAGTCGCCGTTGGTTAGGAACCCTTCAAGGAAAACGCCGACATATGGTGGATTGAAAATCGGTTTGGCGATCCAGCCCCAGTGCATGAAGAACATCGGCAACGTGCCAATGATGGCACCACCGAATACATGGGGGATGAACATGATCGGATTGAGAATGATCGGTGCGCCAAACAGGATAGGTTCGTTGATGCCAAATAATGCCGGGAACAACGAAATTTTGCCGATTTTCCGATAGCGTTTGCTCTTCGAGAGCATGCAGGCAACGACGCAGCCGATGGAAATGCCGCAACCGGTGAAACCGAAGAAACTAGAAACAGCACCAGCTGTGTAAAAATGCGGAATGGCTTCGCCGGCGTTCATCGCAGCGATGTTTTCAGCGATAAACGTGACCATAATCGGGCTGGTGATCGGGGAGAAGACCGATGAGTGGATGCCAAAGAAAAACACGGTGCAAATCGCAAAGTTGAGCAGTAAGACCGCCCATGGATTGTCCATGCTGCCGACCAGCGGTGCCAGAAAGCGGGTGAGAATACTTGGCGGCAGTTCGCCAGCAAAGTTCAGGAAGGCGAATCGGCCAGCGATAAACGCGCCACCAGTGATCAAGGTGACTGGAATCAGTTCGAATGAACGGGAGACAAAATCTGGCACCCCGTCAGGCATTTTCAATGTTAGGTGATGGGTTTTGCACCAGTGATAGAGCTCGACTGTCAGCAAGGCCACGATCATGCCGGTGAAAAGTCCTCGAGCACCTAGATTGGTGACGTCTAACTGACCGGTTTTAGTGAACGTTGCGACCATCATCAGGAAAGCAAAACCGGACAAGGTGACACAGCCTGGAATGTAGAGTTTGTAGTGATTGCCTAAGTTGTACGCGATGGATAAACAGGCATACAGACCAATCATGCCGATGGATAACTTCACTGGCAGATCGAACAAGTCAGCATTGCTAGTGATGAAAAGCGAGACAGCATTTTTAGGACCGAGCATGTTAGGCAACGCCGGAATAATCGTGAAAATACTTCCGAGGATAGTGAACGGTGTCATGGCGACCATCCCCGCCTTGATCGCGCTTAGATGACGCTGATTGTCGACCTTGTGTGCGATCGGCATGAAGAAGCGGTTCATGAAAGACTCGAATTGACTGAACATCGTGTAATCCCCTCTCAAAGTCGTACCGATGAAACGTTAGCCAGCGTGCTTTTTTTGATACTTCGCATGGGTCAGCAGTGCTAGTTTCATAACCGTGGCACCATCCATTTGGCCATACACATCCTTATCAATGACAGCAAATGGAATGTGTCGTGGATCACAGATTTCCCCAATGTAGCCAGTTTTATGACCAATCTGTGGTCCTACCAACACGATGTCATAGTTATCGATTTCTTCTTCAAGACCGTCCACGGGAATCGCGTCGAATTTAAAATCATCTTCGTTTAATTTGTGGCTATCTTTGACCACCTTGGCCATATTTTGCATCAACATATTGGTAGAAAAGCCACCGGCACAGCACAAAAGAATTCGCATGATTATTTTCCTCCTTAGGTTTAGGTACGGCCATTGACCGATACCCTGTCACACATTGGTTTTTGTTGTTTGGACTTCAAAAATGGTAATCAAAGTTTCAATCAAATCGCGTGCGAGTTGGCTGGTCATGTAGTGATCCTGCGCATGTACCATCAGAAGACTCACCGGTTCTGGCGTATGATTAGGATCAAACTCGCGGCAAATCATTGCCGTCTGGGCGTTATGAGCGGCAACATCAATCGCCTTAGCCTCAGCCAATAAGCTGCGGGCTTTGGCAAAATCCTGTGTTTGCACCGCCTGCAAGGCCGCAAATGCCTTGGTTTTACTCTCACCGGCATTAGCAATCAACTGCATAATTTCTAATTCTTGGGTCGTTGCCATTAGGGTTAATCTCCTTTAGAGCGCGAGCAGGAGCGTTTAGGAATCGGAGTGTAAGCGGCTTTGAAGTGAAAGAACCGGTTTTTGGTTCTTTTGCTTCAAGGTCCTTACACGTAGATTCCTGCGACTGCGAGCGCGTTTTATAAACAGAGCGCGAGCCAGCCTGTTTAGAAACCGGAGTATAAGCGGGCACAACCGTAATGGTCGGTTTTTGACCATTGCGGTTGTGGCCCTTATACGCAGGTTTCTGGGCTGGAGAGCGCGTTTTATCGGTACCAGACGATCAAAATGAACGAGCTTTCTCCGCTGTTGCCACGGTCAGTCGTCGACACATTGCGGCATATAAAGCGACCATTTGATCCACATCCTGTGCCTGTGCTAACGATTGGGCGCAGTGACCATAGCGGCATGGCAGAATTGTGACAACAGTCGGAATGCCAACACCGACTTTATGGGCTTCACCACCGTCAGTACCGCCACCGTTAAACATATCCAGCTGCAGCGGCAGGGAGGCGGTTGCGGCAGTTTCTTTCACAAATTGTTGCAACGTGCGATTAGGTGCCAAGGTGCGGTCAAAGTGCGTCAGGATCGGGCCGCTGCCGACTTGGCGTTGGTTCACTTCGCTACGTTCGCGCGGATTTTGGAAGGTGGCGACATCGACGATAAATGCGAGATCAGGCTGGATCAGTTGAGTTGCGGTTTTCGCCCCTCGAATCCCGACCTCCTCACTGCTGGTTGCGGCAAAACGTAAAGTAAACGGTAACTCATCTTCAGCTAATTCCTGCAGCAGGCGTGCGCCGACATAGCAGCCCAGCCGGTCATCAAGCGCCTTACCGCCAAAAACGCCATCTGCAGCATACTTGGTGAAGTCAGTCGAAAAAGTGACCATGTCGCCAATGGTGATCCCAAGGGCTGCGACTTCTGCTGCGCTATTGGCACCAACGTCACATAGAATCTGATCAAATGCGGCCAAACTCTCATCCCGAATGACCATGCCCGGCAATTTTTTACCAGAAACCGTGGTCACGCGGACGCTTTGCCAATGGCTTGCCAGTGGCTTAACGCCGCCAACCACCATCAACCGCAACAGACCTTCAGGCGTTATCGTGCGCACCATATAGCCAACTTCATCCATATGACCGTAAATCATGACCGAAAACGCTGGTTTAACCGTTCGTTTCGTGAAAATCAGTGAGCCGAGGCCATCAGTTTGAACTTTTAGATCGACAGGCTTTAGATAATCGCGCAAAATGGTGCGAACCTCGCCTTCGTTGGACGCGATTGCATCTGCGTTACTTAGCGCAGCCATCAGTTGTAAATCCATGTTTGCTCTGCTCCTTCCAGTGCCGTGCGTAAAATGTTAATGAATCGGGTGAAATCAGTTTGGTGGACGAGTTGCTCGATGACATCTGGCTGTTGCATTAAGGCTGCCAATTGCGTTGTTAGTGTGCGATGCAACGGTAGCTGATCGCGTTTTAATGCGATTAACCAGACTAACTTAACCGGTCGAGAACTGCCGCCAGCACCATTTGGCAAGACCACCACCGCAACGGCGTTCTTTTCAGCGTTGAATGACAGGGGATGCGGAATCGCAATGCCGTTGTCATAGATGGTTGCTAAAAAGTTTTCCCGCTGCATCACTGATTCGGCATAATCTGACTGACCACAATAAGAAGTCATGGTGGCGGTCAGTGCGAGCAATAACGCGTGATAATCTGCCGCCTGACTTGTCTGGAAAAACAACGCCGGTGTTAGTAAATCGACCAACGTGTCAGTATTATTGCTGCGTGCCGCCATTGATAGTTCGTGACGCAGGTTGGCAAAATCCAGATCAGATGCCAATTCATCAATCCGAACGACTGGACAGTCAAACGTCTCGGTTAACTCAGTCACCGTGAACAGTAAATCTGGTTCAAGCTCATGAATTGCAGTGAGTTCATTAAGACCGAATGTCTGGATCACAGCCTCAGGGAAAATGCGGCGCAATCGTAAACACAATAACGTCGCAATCCCGCCGCCAGTGCCACAAAGAACTGCGATCTTATACAGCCGCCGACTCCAAGCCTCGTGTGCCTGTTCGAGCGGGACTAACAGATGAGTAGTCAAATAACCAATCTCGGTTTTTGGTACCGCTATTTGATATTCGCGAGTCAGCCACTGGGCAAATTGGACCGCCCAGTTGAACGCAATCGGGTAGTCACGGGCCAATGGTTCCAGACTTAACTCTGCCAAACTTTGATGTTTCTGCAATCGTCCGATCAGTGCCAACACATGAAAATACATGAGCGACAAAAATTCGGGATGGGTGGCGAAATCAGTTTTGTGCCGCATATCTAAAGCGGTGAAATAAGCTTGCAGTTTTGTTTTCAACAGGTCGTGGTCCAGCCGCGTGGTGAGTTGTTTGTGTTTCGCCGCGAAACTGACGGTCAAAAATTGCCATGCTTCTTCACTAAGCCGACTATCGGCTAACAAACCAGCAAAAGCCGCTGTCGTTGGTGCAGGCACGGTTGCCTGGCCTTTGACCGCCAGAGACCAGCCAACCTCGCCAGCAAACTGCGCCGTGATTGCTGGATCCAACCCCAATGGCATTAACCGCTGACACAAAGTCTGATGATGCGGCGGCAAGCCCCGTTGTTGTAAGGCATGAATGCGACTTTGCCATTCGCCTTGAAGTCGGATACCGTAATGTGCCTTACGTTCGAATTGCAGTGGTGTGCCAATCAGCAACTTTTCCAGCTCGCGTACATCGCGTTGCAACTGTTTTGAACTGATCAGCTCGTGCTCGGCTAACTGCGCCACTGTTAGATACTCGGTCGTGGTCAACAAGGCGTGCATTAAGGCAGGCAATCGTTTCGCCGGCACGGCTGGTTGTGCTTGATCTTGCAAACTGGCTTGATAAGCAGCAAATTGCGCGCTATCGGTGATGGCCAACTGATAGCCCACATTGCGGGTAACCGTAATGGTAAAACCGGTGTCGTCTTCATTTAATTGTCGCAAATCACTTTGCAGTGTTCGCCGCGAGACCCCCAACGTCGCTGCTAAAGCAGCTGCGGACATCGGCCCGTTGGTTTGTAAAGCGTTGATAATGGTTTGTTCACGCAATGACTCGCCCTCCAATCAGTAAGCGCTTCCATTAACATTGTCATTATGCCGGACAATATAACCAACCAAAAGTCCCACTTTTGCACCTGTTGTTGGCAAAAATGTCACCATTGCAAGTTTGTCCAGATGAAAGCTAAGAAACCTTGAGCATGCTGGTTTATCTCGTTATCCGTCAGGTAGTTTAACAACAAAACAGATTACTGACGAGGTGAAAGCGACTATAATACGATGAGAATCATTACCCGCATAATAAATAGAATAATATTAACGGCGTTGTTTCGTTAATTTTCATCTCCAAAGAGTGTTGTCAAAATATTCTGCAGCAACCATTGGCGATATTTTTATGCAAACAAAAAATCGTTTTTCAGATGATTTCTGAAAAACGATTTAGTGAGTAAATGATTGATCGTCATTGTATCAACTGTATGTTAGTCAACCGTTCCAGCTGCATTCAGTTCGGCCATATGGACCAAGGTCTCAGCAATTTTGCCCATCGCTTCAGTCGAAACTACTTCATAAGGACCGTGAAAGTTGATACCGCCATTGAACAGGTTAGGCGTTGGAATGCCTTGATAAGTAATTTTTGAACCATCAGTGCCGCCACGGAATGGAATTGTCTTAGGTGTCATGCCAGCCGCTTGAATGCCAGCTTCAGCTAAGCGCAGCGGATAGGGATCTTTGTTGATGATGTCGGCCATGTTGTAATACTGGTCATGCATCTCAACTTTAAACCGCGGATGGTCAAATGGGGCGTTCAACTCATCAATGGTTTTCATAAAGTAGGCTTTGCGCGCATCAAACTTTTGGCGATCAAAATCCCGAATAATATAAACCAACTGAGCATCGCTGATTTCGCCATGGAATTTCAGTAACAGGAAGTAACCTTCATGGCCGTCACTGAATTCAGGTCGATCAAACAGTGGCAATGCTGCATCCAATTGCCGACCAAGTGTATTGGCGTTAATCATCAAATCCTTCGCCTCGCCGGGATGAACCGAGGTACCTTCGATGGTCACCGTTGCCTGCGCAGCGTTAAAGGTTTCATATTCAATTTGGCCAGGATCGCCATTGTCCAAAGTGTAGGCAAAATCAGTTGCAAATCCCTTGGCATCAAATTTATCCGCACCAGTCCCGATTTCTTCATCAGGGCCGAAGCCGAATTTGATCAAGCCATGCTTCACTTCCGGATGAGCCAACAGATAACGGGCGGTGGCTACCGCGCCAGCAATCCCGGCTTTATCATCTACCCCCAACAATGTGGTGCCATCACCGGTAATTAAAGTTTGGCCAAAATACCGTTTCAATGCTGGAAACTGCTCAACAGTCAGGCTCAGGCCGTTATCAAAATGAATCGGTTTGCCATCGTAATTAGGATGCACTTGCGGTTGCACATTTTCCGCATTGTAATCCGCGGTATCCAAATGCGCGATGATCCCAAAACTTTTTGTCGGCTTGTCAGTGTTGGCCGGCAGTGTGGCCGTCACAAAACCGTTAGCCGGATTAAGACCGACATCTTGGAGTCCCAAGTCCTTCAGTTGTGCGACTAAAAGCTTAGCCAATTCAGTCTGGCCTGGCGTTGATGGCGTGGTGTCACGCCCTGGATAGGAGCGTGTATTGACCTTAGCGTACCGAATAAAGTCAGCTTGTAACTGTGGCAAATCAATGTGTATTGTCAATGAAATCCCTGCCTTTCGATGAGAAAAATATTAATATTGCATTGCAATAAGTTTGGATCTGGCTTAGTATTTTGTCAATAGTTGATTGTTACCGCGATTTTTGGAGGGAATACATATGTTTAAGTTAAAAAAATGGACACTGATGTTGCCACTCGCTGCATTGGCGTTGGTAGCTGCTGGCTGTTCGTCAAACAGCAGTAGTAGTACAAGTCAATCGAAGAAGGCTCAGACGCTAAATTGGTCAGAAATTTCTTCCATTGTGACCAATGATCCATCTATGTCGACAGATACCGTGTCTTTTCAAATGATGACGAATACGCAGGAAGGGATTTATCGGCTAACAGACAAAGGACAAAAGACTCAATTGGCTTTGGCCAAAAAGGTGACCACTAGTAAGGACGGCATGACTTACAATGTGACCTTGCGTAATGCAAAATGGAGTAATGGCGATCCGATCACGGCACAGGATTTCGTTTATAGTTGGCAACGCACAGTGGATCCTAAAACGAAGGCAACAGATGCCTTTTACTTCGCGCCAGTTAAGAATGCCAGTGCTATTATTAAAGGCACTAAACCTGCGAGTGATTTAGGGATTAAGGCGACAGATAGCAAACATCTGACGATCACACTGGAGAATCCAACAGCTTACTTCAAGAAAATGTTAGCTTTCCCATTATATTATCCGCAAAACCAAAAAACTGTTGAAAAATATGGCAAATCATACGGGACAACATCATCTGCGCAGGTTTATAGCGGTCCATTTAAATTAACAAAATGGAACGGCGCCAGTGATAGCTGGACATTGGTTAAGAATCCAGAATATTGGGACAAAAAGAATGTTAAGTTGAGCAAAGTCAACGAGACTGTGATCAAGGATGTTCAAACAGGTATGAACCTTTATCAGACCAACAAACTTGATTCAATTGTTCTCACTGGTGAGCAGGCCGCGGCACATCTTAATGATAAGGATGCGATTAAGCGTCTGTCATCCAATATGACACGAGTTGACTTGAATCAAAAACAGGTACCGGCTTTTAAAAATCTCAAAATTCGGCAAGCCTTTTCAATGGTCGTTGATCGCAATGCGGTCACTAAGAACGTCTTAAAGGACGGTTCCAAACCAGCGTTGGGCTTCGTACCAATTGGGTTACAGACCAACCAAAAAACAGGTGCTGATTTTGCCCAGACAACACAGGTCAAGAGTGCTGTTGCTTATAACAAGGCAAAGGCCAAGAAGCTATTTGCAGAAGGGATGAAAGAATCTGGTCAGAGTGAGCTTAACCTGACGCTGTTGGCAGACGATGCTGACGTTTCTAAGCAAGTTGCTGAATACTTACAAGGGGCTTTCGAAAGTTTGCCGCATGTCAAAGTTACGATTAAGAGCATTCCTAAGGCGCAACGGCTACAAGCCATGATGTCTGGTAATTACGATATGGTTGTGACTGGTTGGCAATCAATCTTCGCCGATGCCTACAACTTCCTTGATGTTTGGATCAGCAATTCTGGCTACAACACTTCTGGTTATAAAAATACCAAACTTGATCAATTACTTAGCGAAACTGAGACTAAGTACGGCAATGAACCGCAGAAACGTTGGACAATGCTGCAAGATGCTGAAAAGATCTTGATGAACGATCAAGGCACGTTGCCACTGTATCAGGCGAATAACCTGCAACTGCTGCGGCCAACGGTCAAGGGCGTATCGTTTAATCCAAACGGCACCCCGTATGACTTCAAGACGGCGTATATCAAGTAGTCACGAACAACATGCTTAATCAAAATAGCGCGTCATGCCGCTGGGGCTTCCCCAGTAAGCATGACGCGCTATTTTTTTGAGTGCAAGCCAGCCTAGTTAGAAACCGGAGAGTAGGCGGTTTTGGGTGTGTTGACCAATGCGACTACGGTCCTGACACGCAGGTTTCTCGGCTGGGGAACTCGTTATGGTAGACGGCGATGCATGTTCACTTCAAAATCCATTCATGGCTGGCATCACGACTTTAACACAGAGTGACTCAAAATATAGAAGGCTTCCTGACTAGCTTGGTAATCTTTCGTTTTCGCCGGAAAGGTGGCATCAAATTGTTCAGCCGCTTCTTTGTCATAACTCATCGCCGGACTCTCGTGATAAGTCCACTTTCTGCCATCCAATACATTTGGCTCGAGCTCTTTCACAAGCATCGCAGTGGGCTGCGTGTTATCTGCCGCCCAGACATTGAACTTCTGGCAACTCTTAAACCCGCGCTCGACATAGTTGTCCGGGTCACCCAAAATCACGATGGTGTCGTAACCAAGTTCAGCAGCTCGCTTCATGGACACTTCCATCAATTGCTTACCGAAACCCTGCCGCTGAAAGGCTGGATCAATGGCGACCGGACCAAACGTCAGAATCGTTTTCTCATTACCATTTTCATCAACTAACTTGGCCTTCGTGTACATAATATTGCCAATCACTTGTGCATTGTGTTCAAGCACAAGATCCAGTTCAGGAACGAAATCGGTATGATCTCGAATGATATGCGCTAAAAAATGTTCATCAGCACCGGGGACATAAAGATTCCAGAAAGCATTGCGATGGATAGTTTCAACTTGGCGGTAATCTGATGGCTGTTCGGCGCGGATTGTGGTTTTCATGGGGATGGCCTCCTTAAAAGGGCATGATGATTAATAATAGCTTTGATCATTACTTCTAGAAAATAATAGATAAAAATATGTGGAACAAAAAGAATGATATATGCGCCATTTTACCTAGAGATGAAGTGCTTGTAAATTTCGAACAAGCTTTTTTAAAAAGCAGTATAGCCGTCACGAAGGCATCACGGAATCGGTTATTCTGATAGACTGATTGCAACACAGAAAAGGATAATGAGCGGTGGTATCGGATCAGAGAGGTGGTGGTGCGTATGGGGAAACCTATCAGCCACACGTTGAAGAAAAAGGTACACAAGCTTGTCTGTGGTCGCTGCATTAACGACGATCACGGCCTGTGTGGTTTCGTGCGTGATACTGGTGGCTGCCTTAACAAGGCTAGTCAAAGCCAGTACCAGACTGCTACTAGCAGTGGCCGAATTCCGCAGGGCGCTCGGGCAACTCCGAGAAAAATAGGCAAACTAAAAGCCGCGCATCCTTCAGGGGAATCTCGCGACTTTTAGTTGCTTGTTCCAACAGCCATCGTTCATTAGATGGTTCTGTGAGGGCATTTCTGCCCGGCCGTCGCGGTTGCACGCGGCGGCTTTTTCTCTGACCTCAGTATAGCATGACTTGTGAGCTTTTTTCTAGTGGATAAATCATTTTAAGCACGGCGAACACCAATACGTTGATATCAAATTCAGTATCAGGCTTCTGCGCCAGTGAGCGCATTTTAGCAGTGGCCGAATGCCAACAGGCGCTCGACAAAGTTCGAGAAAAATAGGCAAACTAAAAGCCGCAGTCCTTCAGCTGGGATTTCGCGGCTTTTAGTTGCCTATTCTAGTAGCCATCGTTCATTGGACGGTTCTGTGAGGGCACTTTGCCCGGCCGTTGCGTTCCAGCGCAACGGCTTTTTCTGATTTCAGTATAGCATGACTTGTGAGTCTTTTTCTAGTGGAGAAATCATTTTAAGCACGGCGAACGCAATCCGTTGATATCAAGTTCAGTATCAGATTTCTGCGTCAGTTGACACTTGCCTGCTAGCGGTTCCAAATAAAACATGATATACTCCCTTTACAATCGAATAGAAACATTTGGGGTGCTGTAAAGCTGAGATGATACCCATGGAACCTGATGCAGTTAGGACTGCCGCAGGGAAATGTCGAAGAAGTGAATCGTTCTGTAACGATGCTTGTTTGTGTTTTCATGGGCCCCACCAAATTTTGGTGATGGGTCCTTTTTTGAACATGAATAGGTGTTGGCGTGATTGGTAATGATTCGCGTTTTTAGCCCCCGTCTGTCTTTATTTGAGGAAAACGGGGGTTATTTTGATGGATAAATGGTCTTTGCGCGATGTGGTTTTGCTGGCGTTTTTAGCCTTCCTCTTCGGCGGTGTTTTCATGGGTGCCGATGCGATTTATGCCGTTGTAGCAGCTGCTTTGACACCGCTGGGTTATGCACCGTTTGCCAATGAATTGTTGTTTGGCATGTGGGTGATGGCGGCGCCGATGACGACGATGCTGTTGCAGAAAAAAGGCAGTTCAATTTTAGGCGAATGTCTCGCTGCTTTAGCGGAGATGCTTTACGGGTCGTACTTTGGCCCAGCGGTCTTGCTTTCTGGATTTGTTCAAGGTTTGGGCAGCGAGGCCGGCTTTATGGTGACGCGTTATCGGCGTTATGACACTGTGAGTCTTTTGTACGCAGCGATTGGGACTACGGTGTTCAGTTTTACCTACGAGTATTTCAAACTCGGCTACGGTGCTTACAATCTCGGCATGATTTTGGCGCTTGTGGCGGTTCGCTTGTTGTCAGTGATCTTTTTTGGCGTTGTGCTGGTCCAAGTCGTCATGAAACTCTACGAGCAGGCGGCTGGTACCAAACACTTGGCTAGCAGGTAGTCGCTCATGAGTATTGTACTAAAAGCGTTGCGATTTCAGCGCGAGACTGCCTTGTTTGCGGACTTGAACTTTGAATTTTCAACAGGGGCTATCACCGTTCTGACCGGTGATAGCGGTAGTGGGAAGTCGACTTTGCTCAGTTTGATCGCGGGGTTTTCAGCGATGCCATACGAAGGCACTATTTTGCTGGATGGCCATGATGATCGGAACGCCGCGATGCAAGTTAAAGCACAGCATGTCGGCATGATGTTTCAAAACCCTGACCAACAATTTACGATGCGAACCTTGAGTGGCGAGTTGTCTTTTGCCTTGGAAAATTTGAATTTGCCGATTGCCGAAATTCAGCGGCGCTTTGCGGAGGCAGTTGCCATTGGTGAGACTCGGGCTTTGCTGGATCGTGACTTGAGTACCTTGTCAGGTGGTGAAAAGCAGCGCGCGGCGTTAACGGTTTTGCTGGCGATGGATGCGCCGATCTTGCTTCTGGACGAGCCGTTTGCCAGCATTGATCCGACAAGTCGCCACGCGCTAATTGGAAAATTAGGGACGTTACGTGATCATGGCAAAACAATTGTGATCGCAGAGCATGATCTGACAGATTATGCCGATGTAGCAGATCAACTGGTTGCCTTGAAAAATGGCCAGTTAAGTCGGCTGCCGCTCGCAACCCTGACCACGCTACCGACGCCAGTTAACCTCACGCAACCACAGCACGCGGCCCATAACATCTTCCATTTGGAAAATGTTGTCTGCCAGCAAAACCACCATGTCCTACTTCAAGCACCGAGTTGGGATTTTACTGATGGCATCACCACCCTGACTGGGGCCAATGGTAGTGGCAAGTCCACCTTATTACGATCAATGGTGCAGCGCCATCCTTATCAAGGCCGTATGTTTCTTGGCCAACAACGCTTGCGTCGCCGGAAAAGACTTTATCAAACTATGACGCTAGCCGTGCAAGACGCGGCAAAACAATTCGTGACGTTGACGCTGGCTGATGAGCTAGCGTTTGGGCCGGCGTTACCGGCTGCGGTGCGGGAAAAACAACAAGCCGCATTAGCTTATCTTGGACTAGCAGACAAGCAGACCACGAGTCTTTACCAGTTGAGTGAAGGCCAGAAAAAGATGGTTCAGTTGATTGCGATGCTGAGCTTAGATTTGTCATTTTTACTACTAGATGAACCGTTTAGCGGCTTGGATGATCGCGCCTGCCAGTACTTTGCTGCGTGGATCAAGGCTAAGTCGACTACGCAAGCTTTTTTGATCGTGACGCACCGATTGGCACCGTTGGCCGGCATCAGCCAGCAACAGGTTGTGTTAGCTAATCAGCGGTTGCAGGTTGTGCAGGGGTGACATGATGGCACAGAAGAAGACAGATGCACTCAACTTGAGCCTCTTGATTCTAGCCTTAACACTAGAGATTTCGTTTAGTCACGCGGTGAAGCTGAATGTCGCGTTGATCGTGTTAGCACTGGGCTTTCTTGGGTGGCGGCGAGCGTTTAAAAGCTTGATCGTGTTATTGCTGCTGCCATTGATTCCAGCTGCAAGCAGTTATTGGGCGATCACCCTTCATGCAACAGACACATCTTATGCGCTGTTACTGTTTGTCCGAACATACGCGTTTACGGCTTTGGGCTTGGTGTTTCTCACTGGCGTTGATTTGGAAGCGTTGTTGTTGTGGCTTGAGCAGCATAAACTATCGCCGAATTTTGTCTATGGATTATTAGTGGTCATCCATGCCCTGCCGCAAATCATGCGGGAAGTGGCTGATCTTCGGGAAGCGAGTCTGCTGCGCGGTCAGAAACTGCGTCCTTGGTCGCCGCTGATTTACGTCAAGGTCATCTTCGTTGCGATGGCTTGGCAGGATCAGTATGTGACCGCCATGTATGCGCATGGCTATACGGAAGGTGGTTCGCGAACGATTCAACGGCAACTGACCAGTTCCCGCCGCGGTTTGTTGATGGCAGGCGTAGTGTTCGTGATGGTGAATCTTATTGGCCATTAACGTCATAAAAAACTTGATTCTAGTAAAAATACCTTTTTTAGGCTTTGGATATGATCAAGATAGACAGAATTAAGGAGCAAACGATGATGAAATTTTCTGAAAAAGCTCGGCAGCAAGTTGTTCCGTTCTGGGAAGGCAGCTTCACCCACCCGTTTATTACGGAGCTACAAGCCGGCACCCTCGATCCAGCGGTTTTCCGCTTTTATCTGATTCAGGATGCTTATTATCTTAAACATTTTACCCATTTATATACGCTAATTGCCGCACAAGCGCAGGAGCCAGAATTGAAAACTTATGCGCTGCAGTCGGCTGAAGGCTTGGCCCAAGGTGAAATTGGGGTCCGTCGCGACTTTTTCGCCGAGTTGAACATTACAACAACCGAATTGGCGGCTACCGCAGTTGCGCCGACCGCGTATCACTATGTTTCCCATATGTACCGGCAATTGGTTGAGGGCACGCCGCATGTGGCGATTGCGGGGATGTTGCCATGTCCATGGTTGTATCAGGAGGTGGCGCAGCAGTTGCAGCACCGAAAATCACCCGTGCCGATTTATCAACGCTGGATTGACACTTATAGCGGTGCCGACAACGCAGACGATCAGCAGACCGCGGTTGCACTGATTGATCGGTTGTACGACCAAAGCATGCCGACTGAGCAGCAACAAATGCTGGCTGCGTTTCGGATCAGCAGTCAAATGGAATACAGCTTTTGGGAGATGGCGTATCACTTAGAAGCGTGGCCGAAAGGAGTAAAGGTTGATGACACAAAGCAGCGTTAAGAAACTGGCGATATTAGCGATGATGATCGCCTTGGATGTGGTGCTTTCACCTTTATTTCGGATTGAAGGGATGGCGCCTATGTCCAGCGTGGTCAATGTTGTGGCGGCAGTCATGATGGGACCGTTATATGCCACGATCATGGCAGTTGGCTGTGCCTTGATTCGCATGGCCTTACTGGGGATACCGCCGCTAGCATTAACCGGCGCGGTATTCGGAGCACTGTTGGCAGGCTTGGGCTATCGGTTGGGCAAACACAATTGGTGGGCCGCCGCCGGAGAGATTCTTGGCACTGGTTTGATCGGGTCCTTACTGTCTTATCCCGTGATGGTTTGGTTCACCGGCAGCGCGCAATCGCTCTACTGGTTCGTTTACACCCCGCGTTTTTTCGGTGGATCGATCTCAGGGTCGTTAATCGGCTTGTTTGTCCTATATGAACTTGATCACATTGGCATCACCAAGCGTATTCAAAAAATTTTCTAGGAGGCTTTTCCCATGTCAAAAGCAATCACTGACGTTTTTCAAACCGCGTTCAAAACCGCCCTGCCGTTAACATCCTCCCCACTGGTGCAATGCATTACCAACGAAATCACCGTCGAATCCATGGCTAATGCGTTGCTATACTTTGATGCGAAGCCCGTCATGGCTGATGATCAGCGCGAGTTCCCGGAATTCTTTGCTCAAAGTGATGCGTTGCTGTTGAATCTTGGACACATTTCCGAAGTGCGCCAGCAGAATCTATTGGCCGCTGGCAAGTTTGCGCAGGCCACCAACCAGCCAACGGTGATTGATTTGGTCGGCGTTTCCGCCACCCAATTGCGCTATGACTTAGGCCATCAATTGTTAGCCAATCATCCGAACGTGGTCAAAGGTAACATTTCTGAAATGCGCCGATTCGCTGATCTAAAAAGCACAGGCCGCGGCGTTGATGGAAGCCAGTTAGATCAAAGTGCGACCGCCTTGGGAGAACTAGCCGCGAGCTTGCAGCAGCTGACCCAAGCGTTTCCCACCACTACCTTCTTGGCAACCGGCAAGATTGATCTCGTTGTGAGTGCGAAGGGAACTTGGTATTTGAAAAATGGGGTGCCGCAGCTGGATCGTTTCACCGGGACTGGTGACATTGTCGGTGCCTTGATTGCCGCGCTGTTGGGGACAGGTTTGGACAACGATGCAGCAGTCGTCGTGGCTGTGAGTTACTTCAACTGCTGTGGCGAAGTAGCAGCTGCGCAGAATCGAACCGGTGGACTGGCGGCATTTCGCGAAGGTACCTTGAATCAACTTTCCTTACTGGCTGCCACCGCTGACTGGCTTCAAATGGTGAAAGGGGAAGCGTTATGAACGCAACAGATCTAAACCTGTACTTAGTCACCCATCGTTACGATGACAACGAAGCAACTTTTTTGGCTAAAATCGCGGCTGCTTGTGAAAATGACGTCACGATGGTGCAATTACGCGAAAAGATGCTGAGCACTCGAGCCTATTTTGAATTGGCACAACGGGTTAAGCTCATCACTGACCGTTATCAGATTCCGCTGATTATTGATGATCGCGTCGACATTTGTTTAGCTGTAGATGCAGCTGGTGTGCATATCGGCGATGATGAGCTGCCTGTTGCGATGACCCGCCAGTTGATCGGTCCTGACAAGGTATTGGGCGTTTCCACAAAAACCGTCGAGACGGCGGTTGCCGCGGTTGCCGCTGGCGCTGATTACTTGGGGGTTGGCGCCATTTTCCCGACGCAGACGAAGGCAGACGCGCCAGTGACCCCGATTGCGACATTAAAGGCGATCACTGCACAAGTTGCCGTGCCGGTCGTGGCTATTGGCGGCGTCAAAGAAGCCAATTTAGCGACGTTTAAAGATACCGGGATCGCCGGGGTTGCGATTGTGAGCGAAATCATGCAGGCGCCTGATATCGCTCACAAAGTGCAGGCTTTGCGCACAAAGTTAAAGGCGGTGTTACCAAATGACCGTTAATCGCACACCGCAAGTCGTCACCATCGCTGGCTCCGATTCCGGGGGTGGGGCAGGGTTGCAAGCGGATTTGAAAACTTTTCAGGCCCGACACGTCTTTGGGATGAGTATTGTGGTAGCACTGACGGCGCAGAATACGTATGGGGTCCAGGCCAGTCTGCCGATTCCGGCGGGCTTCATTGACACCCAGTTTCAATCGTTAGCTGCTGACTTTAACATTCGCGCGGCCAAAACGGGGATGTTAGCGGATCGTGAGCATGTCGAAGCCGTTGTCCGCAATTTGCAACAGGTTGATTTTGGCCCGCTGATTGTCGATCCAGTGATGGTAGCCAAGGGCGGCGCGACGTTGCTTGCCTCGGAAGCTGTCGTCACCATCAAAGAACAGCTGCTCCCGTTGGCGGATGTGGTGACGCCAAATCTACCCGAAGCAGAAATTCTCGTGGGTAAAAAAATTGTGACCAATGCGGATATGGTTCAGGCGGCGCGTACGATTCAAACACTTGGCGTCAAGCATGTCATTATTAAAGGGGGCCATCGTCAGAATCACAAGGCCGAGGATCTGATTCTATTGGCCGACGGGACGTGTTATTGGCTCAGTGCACCACGAATTGCCACTGCGAACACGCATGGAACCGGTGATACTTTCTCAGCATGTATCGCTGCAGAGTTAGCAAAAGGGCAGCCATTGAAAGCAGCTATCATGACAGCCAAAGCCTTTCTGCAAGGCGCCATCAGCCAAGGCATTTCAGTTGGCCATGGTCATGGCCCGACAAATCACTGGGCAAAGTTGAGTGAAAAAGTGAGTTTGCGTCAAGGTTAAGAAGGGGTGCCGAAGATAGAAATGTCTTCGGCGTTTTTTGAAAAAGTCGATTTTTTCAATCATGTTGTTGTGAAACGTTGCCAATCCCTGCAAAATAGCCACGCAAAGCCTGATCACTACTGATAGTTGTGTTGTGAAACACTATTTTTCTAGACCAGTTTCCGCTATACTGACATCAAGGAGGGCGCGATGCCTTTGATGGCGGATGAACGTGACGCTTCAATGGATGGTACCAATTCATGACCTGCCAAGTTGGCGGCCATTTTGGGGAACACGCCTAATTACTAGCCAGTCATCAAGAGGCTATCAAACCAGCCTGCATCCCGATATGTGACCAGTACCGAGCTACAGGCGCTCTTAGTTTGTATTTGGAGGCTTTGAATTGTGCAAGAAGAAGAACTGACGCCCCGGCGGTATATGAGCTGGCCAGTCTTAAGCTTACTTGTTTTTATTACGGTCATTGGCTTTGAAAATATTTTTTATCCTTTTCAGAACCAAGGGCTTTCCGTTGTTGTTAACTGGGTCATCCTGTTAGTGATTTATATCGTGCCGTACGCCTTGATTTCGGCACAATTAGGGACGACTTTTACCCGGGCTGATGAAGGCGGTGGCTTGGCGACTTGGATGCGCCGCACGCTAGGGGACACTTGGGGATACTGGACAAGCTGGATTTATTGGGCTCAGACCCTGCCATATTTAGTCGATGTTTCCAACGCTGTCATCGTGGCGCTTTCCTGGATGATTCTGGGTGATAACAGTTTGGGTAAACGAATGTCGAATCTGACCTTTGGCCTGCTGACTTTTGCTATCATTCTTTTATTTATTGTGTTGGAGAACCTGTTCTCCAGATCACTTGAGGTCATGTCGCTGATTGGCGGTGCGGCGATGTTTTTGATGGCAGTTCTGTTCGTTGTCTTGACGGCGGCCGGTTTGGCCAAAGGCATGCATTCGGCAACAAACTTTAGTTGGGCCGCGTTCAAGCCACATTTTTCGCTGCATTACTTTGCCACGACCGGACTCTTGATTTTTGCGACATCAGGGGCGGAACTTGGCGCCACTTATGTTGCTCAGTTGCGCAACCCGAAAAAAGAGTTTCCTAAAGCCATGTGGGCCCTGGCGCTCATGACCGGTTTTCTGGTGATTTTTGGATCGTTGGCATTAGGCGTTTGGTTCAATGCCAACCATCTGCCAGATGATCTCAAAATGAATGGCGCTTATTATGCCTTTTCCATGCTTGGTCAGGCGTGGGGATGGGGCAAAGTGCTGATGTATCTGTTTGCCATCACGCAATTGCTCTTCATGCTCGCCCAGCTAGCAGTGTTGATTGATGCTTCCAGCCGGGTATTGTCAGCCGACACCGCCATGCGATTCATGCCTAAATGGTTGTTGCAAAAAAACAAGCAAGGTCGGCCAATCCATAGTTATATTTTTACCGCCTCACTTTGCCTGTTCTTGTTGTTGCTGTCAGGGACGCTGCCGAATATTAATGCCATCTTCAACTGGTTACTGAATTTGAATGGTATTGTATCGCCATACAAAACGGCGCTTGTCTTTGTAGCTTTCTTGGCATTGCGGGCGCAAGCAGACAAGTTCACTTCCGGCTATACCTTCATCAAAAGCAAGGCCGGTGCTTATCTAGTTGGCGGTTGGTGCTTTGTCTTCACGTTCATCTGTGCGACGCTTGGTTTCTTACCACAGGAAGTTGTTTTCGGTACCAATGGCTGGACCCATCAACTGGTGATGAATATCATCTCCGTGATGGTACTCTTTGGTTTTGGCTTCATCATGCCGCTGTTAGCAAGGCGTGATGTTAAAAAAGAACGGCTCATGTAAGCCAATCTAAATGATGAGGCGTCACCACGATGTTGCGGGTGATGTTTCATCATTTTTGAATACGCATTCAAAATTTAACGACATTTTTGTAGTCAAAGGACAATAATGATGGTAATTTCGACGATTATCGGTCTATTGACGACGTTTAAAAAAGGAAGTGCCATCACTTTGATTTGTATTGTACATTCTTCTTGAACAGACTAGCACGCAATCTAAATGTCAAAGGGAGAATAATCCATGAACAAAGTGAATTGGCTTATGATAAATTTGCATATTGAAGGCATGAAGCAAGAACAGGGTCAGAATGATGTCTAATGAGTTGAGAAGTGATTGGAAAGATTTTGCCGCGACAGCAATAGCGTTTTTGGTATCAGGTGCGTTTATGGTTTTCCTAATCATGCCAATTCCCGGTTTTCAAGAGGATTTAGTGTTGTCGGGCATTTTGGCTGCTATCATCTACATCATTGTCCTCATAGTCACATTGCTAGCGTTGAAAAAAGATGAAATGAAGCGCTTTATCAGCTTCTTCAAAAGGCAGAAATCGGATATGTGACTAAGCAACCACCTTTCACGCTAAAAGGAAGGTGGTTGCTTTTTTTATTAAAAAAGTTCCACAAGCTTATACACCGTTTCACGAGCGACTCGACGTCAATAAGAGAATCTGTTATACAACAGAAAAACGAAAGACCCAATACAGATGCGTCTCTCAACTAGCAGTTCCCGAATTTTGGCCTAAGTTTTATAAACACACTTTTTAGTATTTGATGAGGCAGTCTTTATACAGGATATGCCCTCTTTATGCTCATATTAGCCTATTTTGTTTCATGAGAAATGAATCTTGGTAGTTGACAGCGCTTCCAAAATCAGGTTAAGCTGATCTTACAAGATTAAGTAAAACGTTTTACCTAGCAAATGATTTAGGTCGTGGACAGCATGAAAAAGAAGATTTCGATTACTGATGTGGCAAAGGAAACTGGTTTGTCAGTCACAACCGTTTCACAAATTTTAAATGGTAAAGGGGAACGGTTTAGCGAAAAATCGCGAAAACGGGTGCTTGCTGCCAAGAAGGCGTTGGGTTATGAACCGGATTTCTTTGCCCGTGGGCTGGTTGGTAAGCGTGGCAACTCAATTGGTGTTGTGATACCTGATATCATGAATCCCTTCTTCGCGAGTTTTGTGGTCAGTGTCGAAAAGGCAGCCATTCCACAGGGACTCTTTCCACAAATCTTTTCAATTAATGGTTTCCATGAGAATGTTGATTATTTTATTCGTCAGTTTTTAGGTGGTACTCAGCGTGGCTTGATTTTGGCGGCGCCAGAAGCATCACAGGAGATCGTTCAAAAAGTGGAAGATCAGCTCCATCTGCCAATGGTCTTTATGGATCAGGCTACCACGCTGACATCTGGCGACAGCATTCGTATTGATGATTTTCATGCAGGTTTTCTTGTCGCTGATCATCTCATTAAACGTGGTCACCGCCGGATTGCGCTAGTATTGCCAGAGCCGCTGACCTTTAATCTGCGGGATCGTCTCGCTGGTTATCAACATGCGTTCGATTCCCATAATGTTGCACTCGATCCGCAGTTAATTTTCCGCGCAACATTTGATCCGGAAGGCGGGCGCCAGGCTGTCGACCAGATAGTCAAAACTGATGCTACTGCTATTATTGCGATCAATGATGATGTCGCAAGCGGTGTTTACCGCGGGTTGTATGAGCATCATAAGCGGATTCCAGAGGACTACGCGGTAGTTGGCTTCGATGATGTCTCACAGGCGCGATTCATGACGCCCGGGTTAACCACGATTGCGCAACCAATTGACGAACTTGGCCAACGCGCGATCGACATGTTGCTGGCCCAAATGGCTGGTGACCATCAAGATCGCAACGTGATTGAACTGCCAGTGAAGTTGATTGAGCGCGGATCGACAAAACGGATTTAAAGCATAACGTGCATCTTAAAAAAATAGGGTGCAGATGCCGAATAAGAGGAGGCGTTTTGATTGAAAAAAGGAACGGTTATTAACACACAACTGTCACAAGTCATTGCCGATATGGGGCACTTTGATCTACTGGGAATCGGGGATGCCGGGATGCCGGTGCCTGAGGATACTTGGAAAATTGATCTAGCTGTCTCGAAAAATCTGCCGAGTTTTATCGATGTTCTGAAGAACGTTTTGTCAGAGTTACAAGTCCAAAAGGTTTATCTGGCAGAAGAAATCAAAACTGAAAATCCGGAACAACTCAAGCAAATTCAAGAACTGATTGATGTGCCGATCGCGTTTATGCCACATGATCAAATGAAACAAGACCTCAGCAAAACCAAAGCCTTCGTGCGCACCGGTGAAATGACACCTTATTCGAATATCTTGTTGGAAAGTGGTGTTACGTTCTGAAACAGAGTGTGAGCCAGGCGAACGCGTTTAGAAAAAGCAAGCACCAGCATGTACTTGGGGGAATCACAATGAAGATCGAAATGAAGAAGATCACCAAGAGTTTTGGCGCCAATCGGGTCCTTGAAGGCGTTGATTTCACCGTTGAGTCAGGTGAAGTTCATGCGTTGATGGGCGAAAATGGGGCCGGAAAATCGACCTTGATGAATATTCTGACTGGTTTGTATCAAGCAAACAGTGGCGAGATTCTGGTGGATGGTCAGCCAACCACGTATTCAGGGCCGATGGAAGCCGAACAGCATGGCATCAGTTTTATTCATCAGGAAATGAATAATTTTCTAGAGATGTCCGTGGTCGACAACATGTTTTTGAATAAGGAACTGCGCACCAAGTTTGGCTTAATGGACAATAAGGCAATGCGCGAACAGGCGGCACATTATCTTAGTCTGCTCGGCGCCAAACTTGATGTTGAACAACCAATCGGCAACTTGAGTGTTGGGCGTCAGCAAATGGTTGAAATCGCCAAGTCACTCATGACCGATGCCAAAATTATCATCATGGATGAACCGACTGCAGCCTTGACCGAAACGGAAATTGACCAGCTTTTCGGGGTGGTGCGGCGGCTCAAGGAAAAAGGTGTGGGCTTTATCTATATCTCACACCGGATGGAAGAAATTTTTGAAATTGCTGACAAAGTTACCGTGATGCGTGATGGTTTGTCAATCACCGAATACGCCACCAAAGATGTCACCATGAAACAACTAGTCAAGGACATGGTTGGCCGCGAGATTGACGATTTTTATCCGGATCGTACGCCTGATCACGGGCCAGTGGCGATGGAAGTCAAAGGCTTGACCGAAAATGGCGTGTTCAAGGATGTCAGCTTTACGGTGCATCAAGGTGAAATTCTTGGTTTTTCAGGATTGATGGGCGCGGGTCGAACGGAGATCATGCGGGCAATTTTCGGCATTGATAAATACCAGTCTGGTGAAATTTTATTAGACGGCAAGCCGGTCAAAATTCGCGATCCGCAAGATGCTATTCGCCATAACATCGGCTTTTTAACCGAAAATCGGAAAGATGAAGGGCTTATTCTAGAAGATTCGTTGCATGACAATATCGTTTTGCCTTCAATTGATGGCTTCGTCAAACATGGCTTAGTGGATGATAAGGCAACAGATGAATTTGTTCGGATGTTAATGAAAAGGCTTACAGTCAAGGCGATGGGACCGGATGTCTCCGCAGGCAGTCTTAGCGGCGGCAATCAGCAAAAAGTCGTTTTGGCTAAATGGATCGGTTCCGGCTCAAAAGTGTTGATTCTCGATGAACCAACGCGTGGTGTGGATGTCGGGGCAAAACGCGAAATTTATGACTTGATGAATGAACTAACCGATCGGCACGTGGCGATCATCATGATCTCCAGCGACTTGCCGGAAGTATTGGGCATGAGTGATCGCATTGCTGTTGTGTATGAAGGCAAAATCACTGGCATTTTAGATGGAAAAACCGCGACGCAAGAGTCGATCATGACACTGGCAACAGGGGGAGTGGAAGAGCATGCAGGAGCAATCTAAAGCAAAAACAAGTAGCAAAATTGATGTGAAGAAAATTTTTAGTCGGTTAGGACCGTTATTGGCACTGGTGGTACTGGTCATTCTTGTGACGATCATGAGTCCCACCTTTGTATCGCCGGCTAACCTTTTAAACCTGTTACGGCAAGTCTCGATTAACGCAGTGATTGCTTTCGGGATGACCTTCGTGATTTTGACCGGCGGCATTGATCTGTCTGTCGGTTCAATCTTGGCTTTATCAGGGGCAGTCACAGCATCCATGCTTGCCAGCGGTTTTGCGGCCCCGCTTGCGTTACTGGCAGGCCTCGTCCTCGGCGCCATTTTCGGCTTGCTGAATGGTATCTTGATCGCTTATGGGAAAGCCGCGCCATTTATTGCGACCTTGGCGACCATGACCATTTTCCGTGGGGCCACGTACGTGTTCACCAACGGGAATCCCATCACTGGCGCTAAAATGAACAGCAGTTTCTTATTCCAGTTCATGGGCCGCGGGTATCTGTTTGGCATTCCATTCCCGATTATCATCATGCTCGTGGCTTACGGTGTGCTATTCGTCCTGCTACACAAGACCTCTTTTGGTCGGAAAACCTATGCCTTGGGTGGCAATGAAACGGCTGCCCGGATCGCTGGGGTACGCACCAAAATGGTCACCATGCTGATTTACACGATTTCTGGGTTAATGGCGGCTATTGCCGGTATCATCCTGACATCACGGTTAAGCTCCGCGCAACCAGATGCCGGGACATCCTACGAAATGGATGCCATCGCCGCTGTCGTCCTTGGCGGTACATCGCTGGCCGGGGGCAAAGGCCGCATTTTCGGCACGCTGATTGGTGCGTTGATCATCGGCACACTGAACAACGGGATGAACTTACTGGGCATTTCTAGTTTCTACCAGCAGATTGTCAAAGGGATCGTGATCTTGATTGCGGTTCTGCTCGATCGCCGGTCTTCTAATAATGGGTAACAAAACGTGAGCGCGTGCTCGCGGCAAAAGACAAAACTCTAGGGGGAGAAATTGACATGAAACAATCACTCAAACGCTTTTTAATGGTCGCTGTTGTTGCGACGGCAGCTTTATTCACCTTAACCGCATGCGGCGGCACAGGACTCAGCTCCAAATCGGACAGCAACACAAAAGTGACCAAGAAAGCGCCCAAAGATCTGAAAGTTGGCGTCTCACTTTCAACGCTGTCCAATCCATTCTTCGTTTCTGTTCGTAATGGGATCCAAGATTTAGCCAAAAAGAATAAAACCAATGTTCAAGTTTCCGATGCTCAAAATGATACCGCTAAGCAAAACAGTAACATTGAAGATTTAATTCAAAAGAAGGTTGATGTGCTGATCATCAACCCAGTTGACTCAAGTGCGATTACACCAGCCGTTAAAGATGCCAATGATGCCGGCATCCCGGTGATCACCGTTGATCGTTCGAGTGACGGCGGTAAAGTTTTGACCTTAGTCGCTTCTAACTCCACAAAAGGTGGTCAAATGGCGGCTAAGTATATGATCGAAAAACTTGGTAAAGACGCTAAAATTGCTGAATTGCAAGGCATCCCAGGTGCATCCGCAACCCGTGAACGTGGTAAAGGGTTCGATGGCGCCGCTAAAGGCAAACTCGATATCGTGTCCAAGCAAACAGCCGGCTTTGACCGCGCTAAAGGGCTGACCGTTACCGAAAATATTTTGCAGGGTAATGGTGACATTGTCGGTATCTTCTCGCAAAATGATGAAATGGCATTAGGGGCGGTTCAAGCAGTCAAAGCCGCTGGCAAAAAGATCACCATTGTCGGGTTCGATGGCGAAGCGGACGGGATTAAAGCCGTTAAGGCCGGCGACATGGCTGCAACGGTTGCCCAGAAGCCAGAAGAAATGGGTCGATTGGCTTTACAAGCAGCCTATGATCATTTCGACGGTAAAACGGTGAAGAAGAATGTTGAATCACCATTGTCACTTGTGACAACCGAGGATGCGAACAAGTAAGCTTCATGCTACGCTTAAAATTAACCGGCACTTTGGTAGTTAAGTGAGAAAAGGGGGCCGACTTATCGGCCCTTTTTAATTAGAGCGTGAGCAGGCCGTTTTCTGGACGAGCGAGCGCGTTTCAATTGGAGGAAATCTTATGCCTAATCATGTTGTTGTCATCGGCAGTATCAATGTCGATAGCATCTTGCACATTCAACGGTTGCCACAACCGGGAGAAACGATCAAAATGGACACCTTTTCGCAAGCGGCTGGCGGTAAAGGGGCGAATCAAGCAGTTGCGGCTGCGCGTTCGGGGGCCAAAACCAGTTTTATTGGCCGAGTTGGTGACGATGCCAACGCTGCCTTCATGCGCGGTGAACTTGTCAAGAACCAAATCGACACCCAATATGTGGCGACAACGGTTGGCACGCAAACCGGTCAGGCTTACATTTTGCTGCAAGCCTCTGGCCAAAATTCCATTATCATCCAGCATGGCGCTAATTTTGAGGTGACACCAGCAGATGTGCAACGAGCAGCCGACTTGATTCAGTCTGCCGACTTTGTGGTCGCGGAATTTGAAACACCGGTGGATGCGACGGCAGAGGCCTTCAAAATTGCCAAAGCTGCTGGGAAGATGACCATCTTAAACCCAGCGCCGGCACAGAAGGATTTGCCAGCAGCCTTGCTGAAAAATGTGGATCTCATCGCACCGAACGAAACCGAAAGCGAGCTGATCACCGGCATTCCGGTGGTAGATGAAGACAGCATGCGGGCTTCGGCAGCTTATTATCATGAATTAGGCATTCGCGGGGTGATCATCACTTTAGGATCGAAAGGCTCCTTCATCTCACTGGATGGCGAAGCAACCATCGTGCCAGCCTTTAAAGTCAAGGCTGTCGACACCACCGCCGCGGGCGACACGTTCATTGGTGCCTTGGCCAGCGTCTTGCAGACAGACCTCAAGAACATTGTCACCGCTGCGAGCTACGCCAGCATGGCAAGTTCTTTCACGGTTCAGAAACTTGGCGCCTTCCCGTCCATTCCGATGGGGGATGAGGTGCGGGCGGCGTTAGCAAAAATCAAGTGAGATTATAACGAGTAGATCACTGGAGCAAAACCTACCTTAATCAAAACAAGAAAGCTGGCAGTCGTGCTTACCTCACACGATTGCCAGCTTTCTTGTTTTAGTTGAACTGAGAATTGATCTATCGCGCCCTGATTATACGTTTGGTAGATCGTGGCGCTTGGCTTTACCAGCCGTAATTTGCGCGTCCCCACGGCGAATTCGGGCCATCAGTTCTGGGTTATTAAGCAAATACATCGTTTCTTCGGTAGCGTCAAAATCGCGTTTGCTCATCACCACAACATTGTCGTCTGGATTCTTGAAAGTGACGACTAATGGGATGGCATCTTCATTGACTTGTTTCAGGTGGTCTTTAAGATGCTGCTTGAAATGATGGTAGCTCATTGCATCCATGGGGGTCATCCTTACTGTTATTCAAACCTAATAAAGACTAGCAACATAAGGCTTCATCGCTGTCACCACATCGTCGCTGCCAGTACCTTCAATCAAAGCTACCGTGAGATAGGTGTTCTTATCAGCATCCATGGCGACTAAAAAGCCATTTTCTTTGCCGTCAGTGTCTTGCTTTTGCTTAAGTTCGGCCGTGCCGGTTTTGGCAGCGATGGTGTGACCGTCAATTGCGAGATTGTGGGCGGTTCCGGCTTGATCAGAAACCACGTGGGTTAGCGCCGTTTTAACCGTATTAGCTGCGTTGGCCTGCAAGACACTGCTGGTTCGTTTGCCTTTCGTGCCTTGAATGAGGGTCGGTTGCTGCATGGTGCCGCCATTGGCAATCGTGCTGTACATCGCGGCTTGTTCAATTGGCGACAAGAGGAGCTGCCCTTGACCATAGGCGGTATCGGCCAAAAGGGTTTCGGAAGCGAGCTTACCAGAGTTTGAAATCTGGGCTTTTTTCATGGTCAGCGGTAAGTCGGCCTGGGTTTTGAAAAGCGGTGCGAGGCCTTTGAGGTAAGCGGAGGCGCCCATTTTCAGTGCTACTTGCGCGAACCAGATGTTATCGGAATTGACCAAAGCCTGCGTCATGTTTTCAGAGGCGGCATCGACTGTGCGTGTTACCTTGTAGTCACCCCAGGAGCTGTCTTTTTGCCACTTGAGACCGGAGATGGACTTGGTGGTGTCCGGGGTGATCGTCTTATTCTGAAGGGCAATCGCTGCCGTCAGCATCTTAAATGTTGAACCGGGCGCATAGCGTTGCGCGAAACGGCTGAGGAATGGTAACGAGGTGTTGTTGGCATACTTATCATAGTCCGTCTGGCTGATCCCGTTGACAAAGGCGTTTGGATCATAACTTGGCGAGCTTGCTAAAGTCAGTAGTTCGCCATTGGTCGGATTCATCGTCACAACACTACCAGCCTTGCCAGCAAGTTGGGTGTAGGCCGTCTTTTGCTGGTTGGCATCAATGGTTAGCTTCAGGCTTTTACCATTAACGGCTTTTTTAGTTAAAAGCGGGTGAATGTTGTCGCCGTTTTGAATTGAAATCTGACCACCGTCTGTGCCGCGCAGTTGTTTGTCGTAAATTTGTTCCAACCCAGTTTTGCCAATTTTGCTATTAGCTGTTAGCGTCGGATCTTTGCGAATGTCATCAGCCGTCGCGGTGCCGACGTAGCCAATGAGCTGAGCCGCAGCTTCGCCAAGGGGATAGGTGCGTGAGCCGATCGTCTGATAGGCCGCGCCCGTCATGACTGGTGAATCAGTGACGATTTTGACAGGCACGAAGGTATCATCTGTGACCCAAGATTGCTTTAACAAGGTTTCAAGACTAGTGACCTTGACGTCCCACGCGGCAGCAATTTTCTCTAAGTTGGCTGTGCGATCGGCACCGGTTCCGAGCTTACCGGGAACCAGCCCAGCTTGGGTCACATCGCCATTTTTTGCCAGCAACTGGTTATTGCGGTCATAAATCTGGCCACGGGTGGCCGCAATCAGGTCAATCTGCACCGTGTCTTTGCCATCCATTGACGGGAAAAGCAGACGTGGCGACCACTGTATTCGCCAGTTATCGCCGACTTTAACAATCGGCGCTTCGTAGTGTTGCGCACTTAGCTTGCCGATTTTGGTGTTCATGTTGGCCGTAAACGTCAGCTCGTAGGTTTTGCTGTCGTACTTCTTGGTTTTCACGTTAGTAATCTTGATATCACTGGCGCCAACCCGATCAAAAACCGCCTGATTACGCGCCGCTAAAGTTTTGGCCGTATAATGCCAACCAGGTCCAGTCAAGTGGCTGGTATCAACTTGTTTAACTGCTTTGTCATATTGGCGCTTAGCAAACGCCTGCGTATAAGTTTGCGCAGTGGCCTGAACCGCGTCAGCTTCGGATTTGCCTTGATACCACTGATAAAGGCCAAATCCGCCAGCAATGATCACAATCGACGCGGCCACACCGCCAATAATGGTGAGGGTCGATTTCTTCATGATAGTTTCCCCGTTTCCTGATTTTACTCCGTGTATATGGTCATTCTACTCGTTCGAGTATTGTGAAGAAATGGTGGTGAGTTAAATTGGTTGAAAGGCTGGTGCTAAAGATCAGCGAATTTGCTTGCGCAAGCAAATAAAACAGCCTATAATACTTCACAGGGAGGTGAGTGATTGATCAAACGCTGGCTCATACTCATCACACTTGGTTTATTCTTCTTTATGGTGATTATTGATGGCACCATTGTTGTCGTTGCGGTACCGACCATCGCCTCGGCTTTGGCGGTGAGTCCGAGTCAGGTGAACTTGTTGCTGACGGTTTATCTCACCACGATCAGTGTTTGCCTGTTGTTCTTTGGTCAGTTGGCTGATCAATATGGCCGAACGCGGCTGTTCATCTGGGGCACCTATCTGTTTCTGATTGGCTCTGGGTTGGCTGGTTTTGGCGTTAACTTTCAGTTGATATTGGCCGCCCGAGTAGTGCAGGCAGTGGGTGCTAGTATGACCATGGCCACGAGTTATGCGATTGTTGCGGACGTTTTCCCACCCGCCATTTTGGGCCGTGCGCTGGGCATTGAATCGATCTTCATTTCAGCCGGCGCACTGGCCGGCCCTGGGATCGGTGGCCTGATCCTGAGTCAGTTGCCGTGGGGCTACATTTTCTGGGTGAACTTGCCGATTGGTATCGTGTGTTTGCTAGTCGAATGGGCGGTTTTTCCGCGAACACACGCACCCTCTGGGAAAGGGGGCGTCGATGGCCGCGGCTTCCTTCAATTGATTGTGATTGGCGGGTTGTCGTTGCTCATCCAGATCAACAAGCAACCGTTGTTCACCGGAATTCTGGTCATTTTGATTGGCAGCTGCGCCTATTGGTTTTGGCGTCACGAGCGGCAGATTGATCAAGCAATGCTTGATACTCGGTTGTTCAGCAACCAGCGCTTTTCACGGAATTTAGCGGCTTCGTTTTTGAACTATGTTGCGGCTTATTTTTTTACGCTGCTCGCACCGATTTATCTACAGTTGATGCTACGCTTGCCAGTGGCCTTGTCTGGGTATTTGTTGATGCTGACACCACTTGTTTCGTTGGCTGCCAATCCAGTGGCTGGGGTGCTTAGTGACCGCTTTGATCGCCAGCGACTCATGCGAATCGGCTTGCTGATGCTGGTTCTGACGAATGTGGCCTTTGCCTTGCTGCCTCATCAAACGACAACTTGGCCATTTGTTATCGTGTCAGTCGCGTTTGCGGTTGGCACAGCGCTGTTCACGAATCCTAATAGTGTCGTGTTGATGCAAAGTGTCGATGCGACCATGCGCGGTCAGGTTGGCGCGGCCACTTCACTTGCTAGGCAGTTGGGGATGAGTATCGGTAGCGCGGTTGCCGGTTTAGTGTTCTATCAAACCCTCGGGATCGTCAGCCCGCACACCACCGCCGTCCACGCCGCTCCGCAAGCTTTATTTGTTGCGCAGGGTGTCAGCTTCATGCTCGCAGCTGCTCTGTTTTTCATCGCCGTCATGTTGTTACGAAAGAAGGTAGAAAATGCCAAAAGAACCGGATGAATTGCTCTCAAGAGTCAATATCCTAGCGCGCCACATTCAACACGACTTGGATGTTGCGTTAGCGCCAACCACGCTCAGTGCGAGTAACTATTACTTTATCTTGAAGCTTGGCAAAGTCGATGAAATGCGGCAGGAAACACTTTTTAAAACGATTCACCTTAATCCCAGCAACGTCACACGCCGATTGGCCCAGCTGATTGCGTTGGGACTCGTCGCAAAACGCCGATCAGACGAGGACAAACGTGCTTGGATTATCAGCCTCACGCCAAAAGGCCGGCGCCTGATCCCAATGGTGACGCAAATTGTGGCCGATTATGAAGCCACTTTGACAGCAAAAATGTCTGAAGCTAACAAAATTGAATTTGCCAGGATGCTTGATGTGCTTAACGAAACTGAAAAGGGGTCGGAATTTTGAAAAACGATATGATGGCTTTATTGCCAATTCCTGAAGATTATCACGTGGTTCAAACAGACGTCCGCAAGCGAAATAAAGTGCAGGTGACGGTGGACCGTTACCAAAACGATGATGAAGTGACCCCGAATAACAAGCATCTGACACTTGTGACTGATAGAAACGGCAATCTGATCAGTTTTAATGCCAGCACCTTCAAAAATGGCGGGAAACTGCCGTCAGCTGATAAAGCGCTACGCCAGGCGATAACGTTATTTAGTCAGTTAGATCAAAATTATGCAGATGGTTTAAGCTACATGCGAACCGAGCAGCAAGAACGCCATTATGAAGATAACGGGATGCAGGTCAGCGCGCCAGTTTACTGGATCAAGTTTGCCCATCGCAACGGTTCCTATAACTGGGTCACCATCGGGCCCGACAACCAGATTATTGAAATTGAGCGCGAGTCGTTTTGGGATTACTTCAGAAATCGACGGGCAACCGAAATGTGGAACTATGACAATTGGGTTTTGGCGCGACAAGGCAAGATCCCACAATTAGCAGCACCTGATGCCTTAGCGTAAAGAGGTGACGAATGGCAAAAGCAGATTTCGATACGCTTGTTTCGCAACTAGGCGACTTGCGTGAACGTGCACGGCGCCTAGCAGACGAAGATTATATTAGTGCCAAGTACAAAGGCTATAGTTCTGAGGGTTTGACATTGGAAGAAGTCATGGGGGCGCTGGAAGAAACTGAAGGCGAGATTGAGAAACTGGAGCGTCAGTTAGAACGATTTGACGACGAATCATAGTGCTTTGAAATGAGAAGATGGTTTGAAAAGGGAAATTGAACATTCGTTTTTATAAGAAGTCATGCAGCGCACCAAGGTTTGGCATAGCAGCCAGACCTTGGTGCGTTTTTTGGCATCTGGGAGATCAATTTGAGAACCTCTTTTGTCAATCAGTTTCCGGATCTTAGAATGTGCGTGGTGATTAAAGATTTGCAACAGCCTCTTCAGACAAGAGAGCTAGTGTCATAAACCGTTTAGTCTTATTAGACATTTCGAGAAAAATAAATTGGATTTGATTGAATACTATTCTTTAAGGAATATTCTTATATCATTTTTTAAATTTTACGATTCTTTATAATGAATAATATCTATTTTTCTTGACTTTCATCCATGGATAAAGTACATTAGCGCTAAGCTCATGACTGTATTATCTGATTGCCACCGTTTTCACAAAAACGAGGAGGATGGACTATGGAAAAGATTAGCATGAACAGCTTGATGGACAGCGCTATTCTCACAAGCAATGATCTCCAGAACACAGTTGGCGGTTATTTATATCCCCAAGATGGTGGTGGCGGTTCCTTTTCATTAAGTGATCTTCCGGGACCACAAACAACTCCGTATTATGGTGATGCTTATCAATACCGGTTCGCCGGTCCGCATTGGGCACAAACTAGTTTTTGGATTGGACAGTTAAAGCAACAATCGAATGAAACCTAGGTCTATGAGTTGAAGAAAAGGCGGATCTGAGCAAATCCGCCTTTTTGAATACTTATCAATGAGCCAATATGTTTGCAACTTCGTAGGTTTGACTTGAAAGAGAAAATGGGTGACTTTTATGTTGCAAAAGCTGAGAAACTCGACTTTTGTCGCGATAGTTTTGGCTGCCAGAGGAACGCTTCTGATATGCTGTCTATTGCTCTTCTGCTATTTACTATTTTCAACTTTGACAAATACGTTTTTAATTCCCACGAACGACCTTTTAGGGGATGTGGCTTCAATTTTAAAAGGAGAACTCTGGCGCGTTATAACGAGTACTGTGTACTTTTCTGAATGGACGCCCTTAATTAAGACGGTTCTTATAGTTTTGGTCCTTTGCCCCTTTATAGAATGGAAAATTGGCAGTCCTGTGCTTGTTATGAGCTTTTTTGCTTCTAGTTGGATCGGCATTTTGTTATTTTGCTTTGGATTTGGCGGTATCATTCGGTCAACAGTTGGCATAAACACCTACGTTTATGCTTTTTATGGCGGCACACTGTCAGTCTATGCGTTATTTCCACTGGCAGTATTAGCGTTCTTGATAAAGAAACCTGCCTTTTCTTTGTTGGCAAAGTGCGTTTTAGTTGGCGGTCTTCTGTTGTACTTTACAGTGGGGTTTTGGCCGAGTTCAGATACACCAGAGCCTGCAGTGATTGTACAGATTAGTCAATTATGCGGGGGTCTTTCCGGCCTTTTCTGTGCCCTTATAATCGTGGCGCTAAGAAATTGGAAGAAAGTTCCTTTCTTTTCTACCAAACCGAGCAACTGAGCTTATAAGACTTAAGGAAATTTGGTGCTAATGATGCTAATGAAAAGAAAACGGGTGAATTCTATGTTGTTAAAGTTGAGAAGACCCAATCTTTTATCCGTATTTTTGAATGCTAGAGGAACATTCCTTATCTGCTGCATATTGATAGTTTGTTATCTTTTGTTTTCGTTTTTAACGAATGTTCTTTTAATTCCATCAGCTAACTTTGTCGGGAGCATACCTTCAATTTTAAGAGGGGAACTTTGGCGAATTGTAACGAGCACAGTTTACCACTATGAATGGCCGCACTTAATGAAGAATATGCTTGCAGTGATGGTGCTTGGGCCATTTATTGAGTGGAAAATTGGCAGTGCGCCATTCGTCATTAGTTTTTTTGTTTCTAGTTGGCTTGGTGTCTTGCTGTTCTGCTTCGGGTTCGGAGGGTTCATTCAATCAGCGTTTGGAATAGGCACCTATATTGAGTCTTTTTACGGTGTGTCATTGTCAGCCTACGCCTTATTTCCACTAGCTATATTGGCATTTTTAATCGAAAACCCCACATTTTCCTTTATGACGAAGATTGTTGCGTTTACATCGACTCTTTATTACGTCACAGTGGGATATTGGCCGAATCCAGACATGTCAGATATTGAAAAACTTGTTCAGGTTGCGCATTCATGCGGCTTTCTAGCTGGTCTTTTCTGTGTATTTGTCATCTTGGTAATAAGGAATCGGGAGAAGATAGTGTCTTTTTCAAGTCAATCAAAATGATTGATCACGCTGATGAAGACGAATATGCCGCTATTTGAGTTTGATAATTCGGATCAAAATTAATGAGGGAAAACAACTCAATTTAGTGCCTTGCTTTGCGCGGTACCTGTTCGATCGAGACTCTCTCATAATGTGTCACACCATAGTGAACGTTATACGTGAGTCGCAGCAGTTGTCCTTTGGGGAAGGGGCCAGAATCATATTCGTCGGTTTTAAACGCAAGGACCTTCTCTCGGCCAGTGGCATCTTTCGCCGTTGCCCGATAGCGATAGCATTTTTGTTGCAAATTAACCGGAACGGTCACGGAGAATTTACTAAGTGGCCGGTTAACTTTGATGTAGTATGTGGTGCCGCCATCTCTGTATGAAGTCCACCATAAAGTCAGCCCAACAACAATGAGCAAAGTACTTATAAATCCGACTTTATAGAGGTTCTCCACTGTTTTGGTAGTTAGCTTTTTCACGCTAAGCATTTCCCTTCTGCTTTAAAAGTAGCCGCCAAAATCATTCTAGCAGCAGTGAGTATTTAACGTAATGATCTGATGAAGGCACCAGAAAACTGAATCTCATTTTTTGATCGCGCTGGTCATAGTTGGCTCGGTTTGTTGAAAAATGCATCGTGACCGGTTGCTCTGCTGCCAAAAGATTTTCTGCATGCGCAATCCGCTTGTTGTTTTTGTCAAAGATAGTATCAGTTTGATTGCTGATGCCATAAGGAATATTCAACCACACGTTTTCCAAGTAATTAAAGTTATTCTTTTTTTGACCGTAGTTTGCGGATCCTTTTTGTTTGATGGAAATTGTGACGGGGACGGTGACTTGGTCTTTGTTTTTCAGGACACGCGCTTTATTTACCGTAAAATCAACATTTTTGGCATGAACGAGTTGACCTTCTTTAATGAAGACTTCATGAGTGACCCCTTTTTGTTTAGTATTTGCGTTGACTTGGTGGTACCGAAATGCACCACCAATACCAATCAAAGCAATTAAACCGATAATGATAACCCAGATTTTGGTTTTAGATTTCATGACTAATCGTCCCTTCTTTGACAAATAGCTTATGGGTTGCCACTTGTTCGACAAAGTCATGATCATGCGAGGCGATGATGAAAGTTGATCCGTTCGCATTGTAGGCCTGAATCAGTTGAATCAATTTAATGATGCTGTTATGATCCAGGGCATTTGTGGGTTCATCCAAGATAATGAGTGGATAGCCGCCTAAAAAAGCTTCAGCGATTCCCAGCCTTTGTTTCATACCTAATGAAAACTTGCGAACTTTTTGTTCTGGAAACCTCGTGAGTTCAAAATAATCTAGTAGGTTATGAATCTGCTTTGGCTGTAAAGTCGTATCCAATCTGGCTAATAGCTCTAAGTTCTTATAAGCGCTAAAGTCATCAATGAGACTAGGATTTTCAATTAAGATACCAGCCTTGATGGGATAGGCTTCTTGAACGTTGATGGATTTTCCGGTAACGGATACATCACCCGTCACCGTCATGAGTCCAAGTAACGCTTTTAAAATTAACGTCTTTCCAGAACCATTAATACCTTCAAGGGTTGTAATGCTGCCACGCTCAATCTCAGCGTTCACCTGATGTAAGAGCTCACGATGTTTAATGATTTTACTGACTTGATGTAGTTCGATAAAAGCCATAAAAAATTCTCCTTCAGTTTAAGTTGAGGCTACGTTCGATGATTAAGTAACCTAGTCCCGTCAAAATATTGATACTAAGCAAAATAAGAATGGGATACCAAGTACTTGTCTCTGTGATGCGAGTGAGCATGAGATAGCTCACTGGATTGCGCCGAAATGCTGTATACGCAGTCATGATGAGAGTGCTGGCAGGAATGATTAAAGCCAACGGTGGGTTAAAACGATTGCCAATAGCCTGAAGCAACAAGAGTAAGAAGACGCCCAGCCACGTGATACAAAAGAGACCGCCAACCGCTAATGCGCCATTCCAATTTCCAACGTGAAGCTCTGCAGAATGGGCAGTCATAGCAGTGATGAGCATGACAATTATCAATAGGACATCATAGACGGTTGTGACGAGGGCTATTAGTAGCAAATTGACCTTAGAAAATCTTTTGGGGGAAATTTGAAGTCCCCGTAAGTGCAGCGTTCGAGTTCGCCAAAGTTGTTGAAAACTATTAAGGAGAATTAACAGCGGGACAAAGAAGTAAGCAAACCATAATATGGGCAGCGTGACGCGGTGGGTTTCAACGGTGGCGTAACTGACGCCATCAAAAAATAGTGAGAAGACAGTTAGATGGGGATTTCCGGCAATTCGCGTGCTCAAAATAATCAAACTTATAAAGATGAGCCAGAAAAGAAAGCGTGTCCGAATAATATGCCAGAAAAATAGAAATTGGTTGTTAAACAATCGCCACATCATATATCCCTCCTGTTGACGATGAACGTCATTAAGGGAACCATTAAAAGCGCAATGCCTAGCATGATGATGCCTTTAGAAATCAGGGCAGCGTTTGAATCTAGCGTGGAAAAATCAAAAAATAACGAAGGTCGCCTCGAAATAACGAAAGTGAAGGACAGACTGTTGATCCCGAAACTAATAAAGAATGCAATTAATTTACTCTTGGTTGCGATTGCAAGCATCACAGTGATCAAGCCAAGTAGAAAAACCGCGATCCATAGGTAAACTGCGCGAATCAAAATAGGCAACCAGAGGTCTCCCCAAAAATTCAAATAACCGTTGACAGAAAGTACGAGAATATTGGCGAAGCCCCAAATGATGGCCATTGGCAGCATTGTGAAGCAAACGCGATAGAGCACTTGAAGGCTAACTATTTTTCGTGATTGATATAGCAGAATATCTTGTGGACGTATTTGAATCGCAGGTAGTAAGCCTAATAGATACGTTGGTATTAACCCACAAAATATGAGATGCCGCGGAAAGATTGTCGTCATTAGATTTTCAGGTGAAAAATCAGTTGAACTCATATTGTTGAGACCAGTTAAACTGATCATCAGCGAAACAAAACCACAAACTAGATAAACCCTGAAGAAGGCTGTAGTTAGCAGGTTTTGTTGTCTGATCACATTATGATACAAGACGTTTCTCCCCAATCTGAGCAAGGCTGATGCAGTAAATGATCATGAGTAAGGTCACTATCCCAGTTACCGTGAGGTTGATATTCGCGTTTGGAGATAACTCGTGCAAGAAATCAGCCGGTGAGTAACTCGCCAAACTAGGGAGCGTCAAAAAGCTGTTAAGCATTAGAACTAGGATCTGAACACATAGTCCGGTACTGAGCGCAACAAAAGAGTTTTTGATCCATACGGAAGTAACCATGACAAATACGGAGAAAAGACCGCCCCATAGACTTGCAAATAGAATCGATATAGCAGCATGGAGCAGCGGATGAGCGTAGTACAAACCGACCAGCATTGTATTTTGATTGATTAAAAGAATATTTCTATTCAGTAAATTATCTGGCCTAATATTTGGGAAAATTGTGAAGTAAAACAAAAAATTAATTAGCAACGCAATTGCGATGATTGTGAAACCGGAAAGAAAAGCTATACCAACATAAGAACGGATCACTTTTTGAAAAGGAGAATGCAGTTTAACTTTCGCTAATAAACCAGAGTCAGCGTCGTTTTTTAGTAGCGATCCAGCTGGGATACTGGCAATCAAAGGTAACAAAATGAAGAAAATGATCGGAGTAAAGTTAAAAGGATCAATCGACAGCCAGCGGGTATAAGGGGATTCACCCACAGGAATGAAATTCAATATCTGGGTCATCTGTAAACAACTGATGGCTAATGCAATTGACACCGCAAGCCATAGCCGCTTTTTGGGTAGCCGTAACGATAAAAATGACAACATCAAAACACCTCGCTCAAAATTAAATAGCATCCTTATGAATTGGATCATACAGTTTTTAAGCCGTAGACGTCAACTTATTTTTATAGATACCATTAGTTATTAATTATTTTTAGGAGGGGGAAGCTTGATAAGATCGTGGCAATCAATCTAAGTGAACGGGTGATCAAAATGAGTTTTTCGCTATTGATGCTGTTGTTTTTCCTAGTCGGTATCGTGGTATTCCTGGTAGGCTTAAAGCAAAGCATCGCGGCTGGACGTGGTTAGGCCTTGGTCTGTCTGTCCTAGCAGCAATTATGTTTGTAGCGGTTGTCTTCCTTCGTTCCTGCTTCTAAACTCGCTTTCTTGCAAAACGATTAACGTTTATATCATCAAACTCAAGGTTAAGTTGAGATGGTTTCGCTACTTTGTTAATCTATTCACGTAGACAACAACATAAGGGAGGGACCATGTTTTGAAAAAGTGGGTTAAAATCGCAGGGCTGTTGGCACTGATGAGTGTCGTGCTGGTTGGTTGCAGTAGCGGGGCGAGTTCAAAGTCGAGTTCGTCAAGCTCAAAAGCGAACAAAGTAGCTAGCAGCAAGGTCACTAGTGGGGCTTCACAGCAGGCCTACACAGATCCGAAGACGATGAAGGGCAAGTATGACATCGTGATTGTCGGTGCTGGTGGTGCCGGGATGACGGCTGCCATCGAGGCGAAGCAGCAAGGGATGAATCCCGTCATTCTTGAAAAAATGCCCGTTGCTGGGGGGAATACGCTGAAAGCCTCTAGCGGTATGAATGCCAGTCAGACAAAGGTTGAAGCTGCCCAAGGGGTTAAGGACAGCAATGATCAGTTCTATGAAGAAACGCTAAAAGGTGGCGGCGGAACGAATGATAAAGCGCTGCTGCGCTATTTTGTCGACAACTCAGCCAGCGCCATTGATTGGCTCGACTCGATTGGGATTAAGCTGGACAAACTGACGATTTCCGGTGGGATGTCGGTCAAGCGCACGCATCGGCCACACGATGGTTCAGCGGTTGGCGGTTATCTCGTTGATGGGCTCGTGAAAGAAGTCAAAAAAGAAAAGATTCCGCTGTTTGTGAACTCGGATGTTACCAAGTTGAATGAAACAGATGGTAAAATCAGCGGGGTCACCGTCAAGATCAATCAAGACAAGACGAAAAAAATCGCAGCCAAGGCCGTGATTGTGACCACTGGCGGTTTCGGGGCAAGTAAGCAAATGATCAAGAAATATCGCCCTGATCTGGCTCATTACGTCACCACTAACCAAGCTGGCGCAACCGGTGATGGCATCAAGATGATCGAGAAAGTCGGCGGCTATGCGATCGACATGAATAAGATCCAAATTCATCCAACCGTTAACCAAAGCAAGCATATTCTCATTGGGGAAGCGACTCGCGGTGAAGGCGGCATTTTAGTTAACCAAAGCGGGAAGCGGTTCTATAACGAAATGAATACCCGTGACAAGGTTTCCGCTGCCATTAACAAGCAAAAAGGTAAGGATGCTTGGGTCGTGATTGATACAGGCGTCCGCCAACGGTCGAGTGCCATTGACTTTTATATCAAGGATAAGCTCGGTGTCGAAGGCAAAACCCTTGATGAACTCGCCAAGAAAATGAAGGTGCCAGCGGCCACGTTATCCAAGACGGTTTCAACTTGGAACGAAGCGGTCACCAACAAAAAGGATGCCGAGTTTGGTCGGACAACTGGGATGGACCATGGCCTCACCACCGGTCCTTACTATGCTTTCAAAATCGCCCCAGGCATCCATTACACCATGGGCGGCGTGAAGATCAACACCAAGACTGAGGTGCTGACAAAGAAGCAACAACCAATCCCAGCACTATACGCAGCCGGTGAAGTCACCGGCGGCCTACACGGCGACAACCGAATCGGTGGCAATTCCGTCGCCGACATTGTGATCTTTGGTCGCCAAGCAGGAACGCAGGCGGCGGCTTACGTGAAAGCACAACAGTAACCTGAATGACTTAAAGGCGGTTCTCGTCAGATGAGAATCGCTTTTTTGATGCGCTGAAAATGGCGGTGTCCGCTCAACCCCCAAAATTCATATGCTCCATAATTGTTAGGCAGGCAAGCCTAGCCGTTATGGGGCTTTTTGTCACTTACCGAGGCCGAAACTTGAAGAATGATGAGCAAGGTGTACTTCGTTTCCCAAGTTAAGGAAAAAGGTTCTACTTTTCGGTATGTAAGCGCTTGCTTAGTATAGAAGCTGTAAGGAGGCAAAGCAATGCGAGAAAGATTGACGAATCTTCTGCGAACATTGTTGGACAGTTCGGCAAGTTCTTTATCTGATTTAGGCAAGCAATTCAACGTCACGACAAAGACGATTCGAAATGAGATTCAGGTTTTAAATGAAGTTTTGGCGGAGAAAAACTTACCCTTATTCGATATCAAAAGAGGTGTCGCCTACAATCATATCTCAACGCAACAGCGGCATTCGCTGTCTGACGTCCTTGATTTTGACAGCATCAGTCAAGGCGCTTTAACCCCTGAGCAACGTGCTGTGTATCTCTTATTGGATTTGCTTCAAGCCACCCAACCGGTTTATCTCGTCGATGAACAAGAAAAGATGCAGATTAGTAAAAGCTCAATGGATTCTGATCTCCGCAACTTGCGGGCTGATCTAGCAAAATACAATCTAACACTCACGACCAGCCCAAAGTTAGGCGCACAGATTGAAGGCAACGAGCGATCAATTCGAACGATGTTTGGGGATGTCCTAACACGGCAACATGCTTTGGTCACCTTGATTGCCCAGCAATTAATCGCCAGCGGGATGTATGTCGACAAGATGAAGGAAGTCTTTACCAAACAAGATGTGACCTATATCCGGGACTTACTACGCCGTTGTTTTCCAAAAGGGGCCTTGGCCGCCAACGACATGTACAGCCAGCAAGTGACCGTGTTACTCATTATCTGGTTACACCGTGTTCGCAGCGGGCACTATGTCAAAGATGATGAAACTGCCGTTGATCTCAATAAGGAAAATGCCAAGTTTCTCAATGAACTCATTCAGCATTATGCCTTACAAATTGATGTCGCCAGCGAGTTAGGTTATGTCGGTTTTCTGATCAACAGTTTTAATCGTCGCGGTGCGATTGATCTTGACGACTGGGTCAAGGCCCAGATTTTCAGCGTTGCGCTCATTGATCATATGGAAACTGAAATTGGCTTTCCATTTTCTAAAAACGAAAAGCTTTTCGAAGAGCTATATAACCATATGACCGCTTTGTTCAAGCGCTTGTCACAGCACGTCAAAGTGGTTAATCCGTTGAGAAAGACGATCCAGCAAGGCTATGGGCCGATCTATGACGCGATTGATCGTTTCTTCAAGACGGGACGCTATCAGCTGACCATGTCTGATGATGAGAAGGCATTTCTGGCGATGTATTTCTCAGCGACACAAGCTGAGGATCGCCAGCGCCAAGACTATCAGTATCAAGCCGCAGTTGTCTGCAACTTCGGCACGGCGACGGGCAGAGTGTTGGCAGCCAAACTGGAGGAACGGTTTAACATTGATGTTCTTGCCGTTTTGAGCACGTCTGAAGTTGGCATTCTCCGCAAATTACCGGTCAGCTTAGTTTTCAAAACAGTCGACATGCCAATCGATAAAATCCCGAGTTTGAAGGTTAATCCCATTCCTTCAGAAGTTGATTTGACCCGAGTTGCCGCGTTTTTGAAGAAACACACAACGTTAACTAAGTACGAAGGCCGTACGTTAGATCCAACAAGACTATTTCGCACAGTTCTGGATGTGCTGAAAACCCATCAGGTGACAGTTGATAAACGACTATTAGCTGATCTGCAAGCAGCATTCAAGGAGAACCATGTCGAAATTAATGAAAGGGAGGTTCAGCCTATGTTGAAAGATTTAATCAACGATCACCAGATCCAGCTTCAACAGAAAGCTGATGATTGGGAAGATGCGATCCGTATTTCAGCAAAACCATTGCTTGACGAGGATTACATTACCAAAAATTATATCCAAGCGATGATTGATTCAGTTAAGAAATTCGGTCCGTATATTGTCATTGGACCTGCCATCGCGCTAGCCCATGCACGGCCAGAGGATGGGACAAAGAAGCTTGGCGTGACGATCACAACGTTGGCGAAACCAATCAACTTTGGCAATCCAGACAATGATCCCGTGAAGATCATCTTCTGTCTGGCCGCGATCGATAATTATTCGCATCTCAATGTCATGAAAGCCATTGTCCAACTCATCAATGATCAGCAAAAAGTTGATCAGCTGGCGCAACAAACAGATATTCAAACCTTTAAAAACATTTTATTCAACGAGAAAACGTCAAAGGAGACGATTTAAATGACCAGGAAATTAACGATTTACTTCATCTGTGGTGCCGGCCTAGGATCCTCCTTAGCTTGCCAGATGACCGCAGAAGACGTTTTGAACCGTTTGGGATTAGATGAAAACCTTGAACATGAGGCGATTTCATCAACACCAGGTTTACGGACGGACATCATTGTCTCGGCAGAAAATTTTGCTTCGCAGTTCAAACAATATGACCTCGATCCAGCCATCAAGTTTGTCTTTCTGCACAACATTGTGGATCCAGCTGAAATCGAAGCCAAGCTCGTGCCAGTTATTAAAGAATTGTCGGAAAAATCAGCCTGAACAACAGAGCGTGAGCTGGCGTGGTTAGAGACCGGAGTATAAGCGGCCTTGAATGTGATGGTCGGGCTTTGGCCATTGCACCCAAGGTCCCTATGTGGCGGTTTCCGCGCCAGTGATCGCGTTTAAAAGGGGGAATCAATCATGGTTGTGGTTAACTTTATTATTCAAAATATTCTGACTCAGGCAGCCATCACCATTGCGTTAATCGCGATGCTGGGCTTGTTTCTACAACGCAAGTCCTTTGGCGCGGTCCTAACTGGAACCTTCAAGACACTGCTGGGATTTCAAGTATTATCAGCAGGGTCCGCCATTATTGTCACAGCACTGACGTATTTCGGAAAGATTTTTCAACATGGTTTTCACCTAAAAGGGGTTGTACCCAGCATTGAGGCGATCAATGGTCAAGCCATGAATACGCTGGGGTTGGGAAATGAAATTGCCTTAACCTTTTTGGGCATTTTCATTGTCAACATTATCATTGCGCGGTTCTCGCCATGGAAATATATCTTCCTAACCGGACAGGCGCTGTTGTGGATGTCGACCATGACGGTTGTCGGCGGCAAGATAGCTGGCTTCAATTCAGTCGTCACCATTGCTGTCGGTAGTGTCATCGGTGGGATTTTCGCGGTGGCCATGCCAGCCATTGCGCAGCCTTTTGTTCGTAAGATTACCAAGGGCGATGCCATTGCTTTAGGACACTTTTGTACGATCGGCTACATGGTAGAAGCAGGCGCCGCTTGGATCTTCGGTGAACGTGGCGAAAAGAAACACTCGATTGAAGACATCAAGTTACCAAAGTACATGGAATTCTTGCAAGACACGTATCTCTCTGTTGCTGTTGTGATGGTGCCATTGTTTATGATCACCGCGGCTTTTGCAGGTCCTAAGTACGCCGGTAACGGCACGAGTCTGAACTATATCATGAATGCCTTCATGATGGGCATTCAGTTCGTTGTCGGGGTCTATGTCCTGCTTGCGGGCGTTCGGCTCTTACTTGGTGAAATCGTTCCGGCTTTCCGTGGTATTGCGATGAAACTGGTACCAAATGCGAAACCAGCACTTGACTGTCCAGTCTTGTTCCCATTCTCACCAAACGCGGTCATCTTAGGCTTCATTACGACAACCATTGGGACCGTCATTGGCATGTTCTTGATGCCTGTTTTCGGACTCGCGGTCATTCTGCCGGGGATGTTAACTAACTTCTTCGCTGGCGGGACTGCAGGGATCTTCGGAAACGTTGTCGGCGGCCGCCGCGGGGCCATCATTGGCGGCATTATCCACGGCCTGTTCATCACCTTGTTGCCAGCGCTGCTAGTAACGGCTTTGACCTCGTTTGGCTTCGTGAATGCTTCGGCAACTGACTCCGATACGATCGTGGCCATGCTGATGTATGCCTGGATCCTAACGCCGATTCTTAAAGCAGTTTAAAGAAAGGGGCACGACTATGTTTGGCAGTTTATTTAAAAAGAAAGACACCCAGAGACACCCATCCGCGGTGCCAAAAGAAGGCAATCAATCACTTTCGACAACCGAAGCTGCTGCTCTAACCAAAAAAGTGGCGGCATTGACGACTCAAATTGAACAGATAACCGATGATAAAGACAAACGCCACCTGCTATACAACCAATTAGGCGCTACTCAGGTTAAATTAGGCAACGACTTAGAGGCAATCGCAGCTTATGAAGCGAGTGTCAAAGATAAAGAAGAGTTTGGGGATGCATACAATGCCTTGCTGAACCTATACGAGACGCAGCGAAAACAAGCGGCAAAAGCGAAAAATGATGACGACATTCAAAAATGGGTCACAAAAACGGATGCATTGCTCGATATGTCCAAACGGGTCATGCGGTCAGGTTTTGGTTATTAATCTGCTGGGAGGCAATCTACTATGTACAAGAACTTAAAGCAATTGATGGATGAAGCGCAAGCACTTGATTATACAGTTGGCGCCTTTAATGCGCACAACTTGGAAATGGTGCCATCAATGATCACGGCTGCAAAGGATGCAGGATCGCCAATTATCATTCAAACAAGTGTTGCGACGGCTGAATACGTTGGCATGAAGAACTTTGTTGCGGTTTGCAAATCCATGGCGCAAGATCTGTTAGTCGATGTTGATCTGCATCTAGATCACGCTAAGTCATTTGATGCCATTAAAGAAGCCATTGATGCTGGCTATTCCTCTGTGATGTTTGACGGTTCAGCGCTGCCGAATAAGGAAAACATGGAACGGGCACGCCGGGTAGCCGACTATGCACATGAACATGGTGTTTCAGTCGAGTGCGAAATCGGCACAATCGGTGGGACTGAAGAAGGTGTGACCGTCAAGGAAGGCCGGTATACTGACCCGCAACAAGCCATTGCCTTCTTGAATAACGTAGATGTCGAAGCACTAGCTGTCGGCGTTGGTACTCACCACGGCCAATTCAAATCAAAGACCGAATTGAACTGGCCTTTGATTGAAGAATTGCACAAAGAAATCAGCAAACCAATGGTCATTCACGGCGGTACCGGCGTGAACGAAGCTGATTATCATCGTTTGACCGAAAACGGCTTCCGCAAGTTCAATGTTGGGACCGAATTATTAGTTGGTTGGACCCGGAAAGCCAAAGAAATGTTTGGTCAGACCGAGGTCAACAACTCGCTGCGGAACAACATCGAACCATGCAACCAAGTTGTCTACGATATCGTCAAGCACAAGAGTGGTTTGTTCTTAAATAAAGATGCCGAAGTGCCAATTAACGCGTAAGTGGGGAAGAGCGTAACCCGGCTAGAAGTTGACGTGTGACTGTGATGAATTGCGATCAAGGTCCTTAAACGAAGACTTCCGAGCTAGGGAGCCCGTCTAGAGGAGAGGATGACATGATGAGCGATCAAAAGCAGATCTTGGTCCTGCTAGCAGGTGCGCCAGGCACAGGCAAAACGTATACTGCAAATAAGATCATGCAAGCAATCAGCGGATTCGTCTCCCTGCCGCTCGATCTTTTTAAAGAACATCTTTACGATGAGTTAGGCTTTGATAATCTTGAGGAAAAGCAACTCCTCGATGCAGAAGCGAGAGCACGATACTACCGCGGCATTGGCATGCTGATGCAGGAACACAAAATGATTCTGGGCGACTATCCCTTCAGCCGATTGCAAAAACCAGCTCTCGAAAAATTGGCAGCCAAACATCACTATGCGGTTATCACCATCAGATTAGAAGCAGACATCAAGGTACTCTACGATCGCCAGCGAAAACGCGACCTATCCGATCCCCGTCATCTTGGTCATCTCATGAATCACTATCATCGCGGTGATACACTCGAAAACATCAGCGAAACGCTTGATGGCATGCCGACATTTGAAGTGTTTAGCAATCGCGTGCAAGATCGAGGCTACCAGACGTTTCAGCTTGGTCAGTTGATTCGAGTGGATGTGAATGATTATGGGGCAGTGGATTATCGGGGGTTGGTGGAGGCGTTGAGAGAAGCGATTAGAGGCGTTGAATTCTTAACCCGATAGTGAAATCAGTTATCAAGACTTGCGATTTTTAATAATAGCTTTCAAATAACCTTGTCCCGAGCTTTGGAAACAAGGTTATTTTTGTGGGGATTTTTGTAATTGTAACGAAGTGCACAAAAGAGAATGCTAGACTTGTTTAAATAGAAAGCTGTTTATCAAGAGTTTTGGGAAAAAAGGCTCAACTTTATTTAAAAATAATCTTGACTAGTGAATAAATTCACTTATAGTAGTTACTGCTGGTAGCTACCATTTTGAGACTTTCATTTCTGAGGGGAGATGATGAATTGTGGATCCTGAACTAACAGACTTGTTCAAGCAGTTTCATTTTTCTAAGTACGAGAGTCAGTGTTACGTCACGATGCTTCAATTACCAGCGAGTACCGGGTACGAAATCGCAAAACGATCAGGTATTCCACGGTCAAAAATCTATGAAGTTCTGAATCGTATGACGGAACGTGGCATTGTTTTGGCAAGCAAGAGTGATCCAACGTATTACAACGTTATCTCTGCTGATGAATTAGTGACAACACTCGGACACCAAGCTTCTGCCCAGTTGGCACGAATAAAAACACGATTAGCGAATGTGGAGACTAAACAAGATGGTGAACTGATTTATTCAATTCCCAACAGAAAACAGACACAGGACAAACTGTCAGACTTATTAGCGCATTGCGAGAAGTCGCTTTACTTACAAATCTGGAAAGAAGATATCAGTTCGGACATTTTAGGAGAACTAACACGACTTTCTAAGATTCTTGATCATTTCGTCGTCATTCTGTTTAGTAATCGTCATGACTATCACATGCCTTTTACACGAGTATATCCGCACTGGTTTGAACGTGATAAACTACTGGACTTCGGCGGCCGTTGGGTTAATGCCGTCATTGATGGTGCTGAGGTTCTTTATGGCACTTTCGGGGATGAAGGTGATGATGTCATCTATACGAGAAATCATTCGTTTGTTTTCATTGCGCAAGAATATGTGATTCACGATGCGTATGATCTGAGAACGCTGGAAACTTTAGATGCAGCAGCAAAGAAGGCGTTTGGTCCGGATCTCGAAGGCGTCAGAGATATTTATATGATGGATAGAAAAGGGAAGAATGCTCATGATTAAGATCTTATTGGGATTAATCGTACTAATTAATTTAGGCTTTGTATTTTACTTTATCCGTGACTTGCTCCGGCATCGTTCAGAGGTTATGTCGGAACCTGCAACGACATGGGCATTGCCATTTAGCTCATTTATTATTTTCTTACTTTCAACTTTTGGCATTTCTGATTTTGCTATCAGCACGGCACTTTACCCTAAGGCTAAATGGGTTTCAATTAAGAAACTGCCAGGCACCTTAAACACGCAATGTGTTGTCCCCGTTGCTGCAATGGCACTTTCTTACATCACCGCCATTACTGTCGATATTAAAACGCTAGCCGTATGTATCATCGCGGCAGTCATTGGTGCTTACATCGGACCTAGGTTTGTTGTTAAACTGCCAGCTAACACAATTAAGAAGTTTGTGACAGCAGGTCTGATTATTGCCGCGTTAATGATTTTAGCGGGTAAGTTCAATTGGATTCCTGCTAACGGAACAGCAACGAGCTTATCTGGCTGGAAATTAATGCTAACTGCAATCCTGCTGTTCATTTATGGTGCTCTTAACAACATCGGTATTGGTTCCTATGCTTTGACGATGGCCACGGTTTATGCGATGGGGCTCAATCCATCAGCTGCTTTTCCAATCATGATGGGAGCCGCAACATTCTCAGTTTCAACGAGTTCGATTCAATTCGTTAAATTGGCTGATTATAGTCGGAAAATCACATTATTCACTTCAACTTTTGGTGTGCTGGGTGTCTTAGTTGCCGTCTTTTTCGTTAAAAGCTTAGATACTAGTATGTTACAGTGGCTGGTTATCATTGTGCTACTTTATTCCGCAATCAGCATGGCATTGTCCTTGCGTCAAAAGGGAGAAGCATAGCATTGCTGTTTCAGGTTCAACAATTATAGGAGGATTATGATGCGCGTTTTAACGAAAAAAGATGTTCAAACAGTTTACTCAATGAAAGATGCAATCGCTGATGATAAGATTGCACTGGCAGCATATTCAAAGGGTGATGCCACCGTTCCATTGAGAACGAATATTGATATCAAACCTGATAATGGGCAAAGTCTTTACATGCCTGGTTATGCAGCCGGTAAAGAACCAGCATTAGGTGTGAAGATCGTATCCGTTTACCCTAATAACATTGATAAGGGTCTTCCTAGCGTTCCCGCAACAATGGTTAGTCTGAACCCAAAGACTGGTATTGTGTCAGCAATTATTGACGGTACTTATCTTACTCAGCTTCGAACAGGTGCGCTTCAAGGTGCAGCCACTGATTTGATGGCTAACCCTGATGCAAAAGTGGCAACGCTCATCGGTACTGGCGGTCAGGCACCAACACAACTAGAGGCCATGCTAAACGTTCGTCAATTGACGCGTGTTTACGTTTCAGATATTGATAAAGATCGTGCTGCAAAGTTTGCACAGGACATGACAAGACGCTTTGGTAAGCAATTTAAGGTTGAAATTCTCCCAGCAGTTGACTTACAAAAGGCTATTCGAGCATCTGATATTATCACATCGGTCACAACATCAAAACAGGCGACTTTTGATGCTGCCGATGTTAAACCGGGAGCACATATCAACGGTATCGGCGCATACACTCCGCAAATGCATGAGATCCCCGCAGAACTAGTTAAACAGGCAGATATTGTTATCTTTGATACGATGGATGGCGTATTAGCCGAAGCGGGAGATATGATCAGTCCACTGAAGAATGGGCTGGTTTCAAAAGATCAGTATTCAGGTGAGTTAGGACAACTTATTAATGGCGATATTAAAGGCCGAGATAGCCATGACCAAATCACATTGTTCAAGGCCGTTGGCACCGCCGTTTTAGATGTCGTTGTTGCTGAAAAAATTTTACAAGCGGCGATGAAAGCAGACAAAGGGACTACGATTGATCTGTAGTAGCTTGAAGGATTAAATGTTGGTCGGCATTATTTAAAACTGCAAAGCTGAATAGAGACTACGTAAAAGGCGTCTTGATTGAGAGTGAAAATTCTTAATCAAGACGCCTTTCTTAAGTTGCAGGAGATTTATCACGTGAGACATAGGGTCTTCAAAGGTCACTTAAAGCTGTCCCGCAAAGCGCATTAACGGCGTTAGTTATTTGATCCTTTCTTGGCATTAATCGTTGCACCTTAACCAGTCATAGTAGGTACTGCGGGGGATATGGAACACTTTGAGAACGATGTGCATGATACAGGTGATCCTGCCAGAGTTCAATTCCTACAGATAGCATTAATGTTAATAAATAGCTTTGATGTATATAAATAGAATTAATAGTATATTTGTTATTGAAATGACGAAAGTAAGATGGAAAGTCTATATCAAAAATTGCTGATGCTATGTTTATAATATAATTTTTGTTTAATATTTTTTGTTAATGACGGTTATTCGTGCATACTGTAAACCAAATGATATAATGACAATGTTTGGTCAATAACTAAGGAGGCAGTTTTATGTCTGAGTATATTACTGTAAAAGACGGAACTAGGATATCATATGATGTTCATGGAGAAGGAAGCCCAATACTTCTAATTCACGGTGTTACTGACTGTAAAGAGACTTATGATACGGATTTGCCGTTTCTAACTAAAAATCACCGTGTTTATCGTTATGACCTTCGAGGCCATGGAGCTTCAGATCATCCAAAGCATCCATTTACCCTAGAGAACCATATCGAAGATGCATTAGCAGTCATCTCAAAACTGAATTTGCACAATTTTGTCTTGTACGGTGGCTCCTTGGGAAGCTACATAGCAGAAGCAGTTGCAACCAAAATTCCACAAGACTTAAGTGGCTTGATTTTGAATGTCTCCGCTGCGCATAATCCAGCATCAGCGCTTGCTGACACGGCAAAGAATGACAATATCCCCTTAAACAAAGTTGAAAGGAGAGATTATTGGATTCGCCACTTAACCATTGATAAGGATAATATCAAGCAACTAACAGATTCAGGATTTCAAAAAAACAGCTTGTCTCCTGAGGATGAAGATAGAGCGTTAAGATCTATAACGGCATTTGATTTTAGAAATGAATTGCCAAAAATCACATGTCCGACCTTGATTACGAGTGGTTTGTATGATCCCGTCAATGGGCCATCAAAAGGAATTGAGATTCAGAAGTATATTCCGAATGCTTGCTTTGTGGTCTTTAAATCAGGACATCTTCAACGACTTGAGATGCCAACAGCCTACCACCATGTTGTTGATGATTTTATCGAAACAGTAGATCGCTAAAATGGCAATAGCGTCAGGTATCATCAACTCAACAAGAACCAACACATTTGCTAGTTTTAAAAGTGAGTATGCGTCTGCTGACCAATAATGGAAAACGTAACACATGCTTGAGAGGATAACGTAAAAGCGGGTACCAAAGTCCTTTAGAAATTGGTCAACACGTTGTCACTTTTTTATCCCTTTATCTATGAGCTTTGACTACCTTGAAATCGAGGCTTTTGTGTTGCATCAAGGGTGTAGCGGATAGCATAGTGCAGAAGGGCGGGCAAAATGGCCTTAGCGATTTTTAACTTATTATCAATAATTTTGATATTCATCATCATTTGGCTAACACGCAAAGAAAAAGTCGCAACGCGAGCGGGACGATATAACCGAGCCTTCTTGATTATTATTGCGGTCATAGAGATTGTTTTAATTATTTCGGAAACATTTATTTTCAAGGATTCAATTTCACTTCAATCTGCATCATTTTCTTGTAGCTTGTTACTTCTGATAAACCTGTTACTTAGCTATAGAATGCATTAAGCAGCAAATAAGTGCCATCACTTTTCAATCTCATGGAAAGTGATGGCACTTTTTAAATGGCGCACAAATGATGGTAAAGAAAACAATCAACGCTATCCACTAGACGTAACGTTGGAAGAAAAACGGCAGTTTAAAGCACTTTGTCGCATTGTCAAGGAATGACCATCAATATGGTTGCAACAATTGATGGTTTCCAGAAGGGTATTAGATCGGATAAAAGGCTAAAACATGCCGAATCTCCTTTTTAGCCAACTTAAAACAAAAATTGTTTCATGCCTTAGTGATGAAGATCGGCCAAGGACTGCTTAAGCTCCGCTATGTATCGAACGGCTGTATTTGTTTTAAATATCTCTAATCTGTTAATTATCGTACAAACTAATTATGTCAGAAACTACAGCGTAGGAGCCGACTTTCTGCTGAATTTAAACAGGCTACGAATTTTTGAATTGATTTTGGTGAAATCCAAGTAATTAATTTTTTGATTTGCTATAAAGTTAAATTTTTCAGCAATCTGGGGGCTGCTTAATGCCTCAGCACCCGATTAAACCAAAATATCGAAAAAAATTTTCGATATTTTGACATTTCAATTGTGGCTTTTGTGCTATTATCATGTTGCTTTATGTTGCCTGCTTATTTATTTATTAACATAAAGTGCCTATCACCAGACAAATAAGCAAGACAACCAAGTATATTAATTTAAATTTAAGGAGATTGACATATGATCTTTGATACTAAACAACACTACAAGAGGTGAGGAGTAAATATTTCAATATGATCCTACACTGTCCGTTCTTTAAATATCGGATAAGTGCCTTTGTTCGTCATGAGTATCGAAACAATGGGCCGTATCGCTGCAAGTATCATTTGATAGATGCCAACTACCTATCGATTCACCTAGTGTTCACTTGAGGTTTTGAGGCACGATACGTTATTGGGGTTGATACAACCCATGCGCGTGTCTTCAACGAAGTCAAGGTACTACCAGTCGTGGTCCCGGTGACGCTATTGCGACTTTTGTCACATGGTCGGTGCCAAGACGCCGCTCTTGCAACCCGATCACACGCTTGCTGATTACATAAAGGCCCCGATCATGAAATTGGTTTTGAGCGACTACCAGTCAAAGCAATTGTCCGCATTGTCGGGATCTCAGTTTCCTTGATTCAACTGTTTATCGACCAAAATCTCAAATTTCGACCGTTCCGACGACTACCTACGCGCCGCTGTTTTGACGAATTCCGTTCCACTCACGGCATCAATCTTGTTTATCTCTCTTTGCTGGTTCACATATATTGGCGCCTTGCTTGGTGATCAAATCAACTGCATGATTAAAAATTTTCATCGCCCATTATTCTCTTGCTGAACGCACTCAGGTTCCGACTGTCCCTATGGATGTGAATGCAGCTTATCAGGCAAATATTCATGAGGGTTTCACCCAAGTTCAAGCAAACATATGAGACCTATTTAGCGCTTCATGATGCTCTGATGGTGAGGAAACATCCCACAAACCTGGCCAACCTGTTAGCTACTTGCGAGCCAAACGGTGCGGCAACAGACATGACGATCACAACACTTAAGCGACACAAAGTCGCTGTTCTCAATGCCATCACCAGCCCTATTCCAACGGTCCGATCGAAGGGATTAACCGCCTCATCGAGTCACTCAAACGACCCTGTTTTGGCTTCAAAAATCAGCAGAACTTCTTCAAAAAAATCACAGCATAATACGACAAAGACGGCTCCCCAAATGGAGAACCGTCTCAAATGATAAATTTATTCTTCAACATCAGTCGACGTAGAGCCAAAGTTCGAGGCCTGCCCATTACTTATAAAAAGTATGACAAAGTTACTTGCAAACGAATGCTTAATGAGATGAAATGGCGCTTGTATCAAGTCGAACTTTTGAAGATCTTCCCGCTTAATTGGCTGAATTTGGTTTGAGACACTTATGCAATTTGAATGCCAGCTTCTAAGGTATTATCCAATTTATAGATTCGTTCAACATCAATGACCACCACGCCAGCGCGTGGGAAACGATCAAAGATGTTAGTTTTATCTAGAATCTGATTAGCAAAGTCATCTGCTTCATGAATATGAGCCGTTCCCTCAAAGCGAAATCCCTTTTGAGCGCCTCTATCAGCAACCGCAACCGCCGCCAAATGGTTGTTCGCGAGATTATTATAGGCCTGCCTAAAGGTGTGCTCAAAGTAGATTAAATGTGAGTCATCTAAGACATGTAGTGAACCCTTGGGACCAACTTGAGGTTTGCCATCTTTTCCTGTTGTTGCTAGAAAGGGGAGCTGATCCTTTAACATATTTTTCATTTCTTCTGTAAGGTTTACCATTTGATTTTCTCCTATCAACGCAATGCTGGCTATTTATTTACTTTTAGTAAATATATTGTTGAGATACTATTTTGTCAATCCTATGTCCCAAGATGAACATCGCAGACTAGGATCACGGAAGGTTTAAAAAGATTCCCTTGTTTTGTAAATTGGTTAAGCAAACATGTTTATATCGTTGGTCATGCTCAGGATAGATGGGTATTGTGAGTGCAACCGGATTGAGTTGCTTGTATGCTGGGCAATGTTGACCTCGATACAGAGGATCATACCATTTCTGATCTGGATGATAACCTCGTTTTTCCATTTCACGTAACACAATACAGTGAAATTGAAATAATTTATATGGGGAATGTGCAAATACGTAATTAACGGTAGCGTGTTTCCGTCCCCATCCATTACCGCGAAGCGCCGCAATTTCACGATGCTGTCCCAATAATTGTTGTCTTGGGAGTTGCTGAATTAAATCTTGATGCCATAAACGCACGTTACGGCTTCCTTTCTTGAAAACTAGTCTTAATATTTATGCCATTTGGAGGATTACAGTACTGAACCATTTTATGACGAAGCGCCTTTTCTATAGGTTCATCGGCAGTATAAGCAATGGAATTTGATCCAACTCGGATTGTCTGATCAATTTGTTTAATTTTGTTGGTGTGATTGATTATATTGCTCTTGCAAAGGAATGATATCCTTTTTTGCTGTCTTTGGAGCAGCGATTGCACCCGCCGCATGAACATATACACGGTTTATATAAGATGGCTTTGAAAGTGAAGTCGTGCTACCTAATTTTGAGTCGTTTTATCCTAACTAATACCTATCACGCCGAATTTGTTATTGGATCGTTTAAGCGTAGAAGAAACTAAAATATTCAATAAATTATTCGAAAAATTTCGGAATTAACTATATACTTTTTAGTCCGTTTATTAGCTTTTTATGATTGATCTGCTTCTTTTCTGACTGCAAGCACCCACAAATGCGCGTGATTTCCTTTTGGGGTCGGTGACCGTCAACAATACATTTGTTTTCACATTGGCATTAACACAGCCAAAGCGTGTTACCGTTGGAATTGCTTCCTCAATAAACTAATAGCTGTGAGTCGCCCAAACGGTTGATTGACTAAATTGATACACCTTTGCATACTAATTTCCGCTTGATGAGGAGGCATTTAAAGAGTTACTTTCAATTGGTCAAACCTCAGTTGACACCATGAAATAAAGGCTGGTTCGTCAATCGCTCGAATGCCTTAAGTTCTAGTATACGTCAATTTTTGAGTGGTTAGTAGTTGATCGTATAGTTTACTAATGATAGCCCAATCACAATTATATCGATGCTTTTGTCGATCCCATGCACAGTTTTTGCTTCTAGGATAGTTGTTAATTAATATGCCTGCAAACGACAATAAGATCGTGAGTGCGGTAAAGGCAATTCGCTTTCTTCTTATTTAAGATGGCGACAGGCCTCTTTATAAATATAGGTTTTTTGAAGATTAGCTGAATGAGACCCATATTCGAAAACATTGTCCTGATATTCTCCTGTTTGGCAATTTCAATACTTTGTTGTTGTGGCATCTTTATGGGTTCGCGATTTTCTTGAGCAATATATTTATATAAATCGACAATGATTGCTGTGATCAAATTATGAAAACTAAGGCCTTCAATGCTGTCACAGCTGGGTAGACTTAGAACCTTCAATTGAACTTCACGATACCGAATGGCCTCAATGATATTAGTCAAATCATAAGAATTGCGACCAGCCGATCAACCCTCAATACTACCACTTCATCATCACGAATATAGTCTAGCACACATAGAATTCGCCAATTGAGCCTCCGAATACTTAATAATGCCTATATAAGTTAGGTTTCTGAATTTGATGCCAACAGGCCACAATCGTTCTAACACCAGCGCCAAAAGATGATTATGAAAAGATAATATAAATATTATAATATTTAAAGAGTATTTCGAAATTAATATTCACTTATTCTTCTAAATATCGACGGCTTTTTTTCATATTTTGACAGAATAATTTACTGGTAGTCGGTTCTGAACGTATATGGCCATCACGCAACGAATTGCTAGAATACGAAAAAGCTGATATCCATCAACCGAATAATGGCACTTAAAATTCATAGGATTAACATTATTCGCTTTATTCTAACCGTTAGCTAAAGGACGGCTCCAAAATAAGAAAAGAAATATCGGTATACATAATATGTACTGTTTTATTGTAGTGCTATTGGGATTATCTCAAAAGTATGACGGGTGTAATCCATAATTTGTTCAGAAATTCCTTTTCTACTGTATTTAGACTTAATGATTTTTAAAGAAGCAAAAATCTATAACTTTAATTTATCTAACTAGTTACATTGTGAACAGATAAGAAAAACGGATTTTTTACTTTTTATTAAAGCGGAGAAACAATCTATGCGAAAGCAATTAAGACAAAAAAAGTAAAGCTTCGATGGAACCGAATCATATCCTTTGCTTCTGCCTGCATATTGATATTGAGTATGTTAATTGGCTTGACAATTAGTGTGTTAAACGACACCACGAGAAATACTTCAGCGGCGTCTAAGCCAAGCGACAATAATCCTGTGTCTGATACTCAGACAAAAATAAAAAACAATTTAACTCGCTATTTGGCTTCGGTGACCTCTAATGGAAACGTGGCAGTTGATTTCTACAATTTAAGTCCGGTTAGCGGCAGTCAAGCGGCCCAAGAAAGCAACGCTGCTGTGTACACCGAAGGCAGCCTTGCTGTTTCATTTAACGGGACCCAACGAATGATTGCAGCTTCGACTTATAAATTATATATTACCGCGTGGCTGTTTCATGAAATCGAAGTTGGAGCGATTACTTGGACCGATAATGATGAAGACGGTTTCCAGCGTATGATTATTAACTCGGATAATGACTACTCAGAGGCCATTCTTGATCAATATGGCGCTAAAGTCTTGAATAAGTACTATGCAACGCTAGGAACAGGATATGTTTTTAAGAGTAGCGGGGCGACTACCACCAGCAATGATTTAATGACAATATTGAAGGCAATTCAAAAAGGGACTGGTCCATTTGATAATGCATCCCTTCGTAAAAAGCTGTTGACCGCAATGGAAAATCAAGTTTATCGAGACGGTATTCCGGCTGCTGCCGAACAAGTAGCTAGCGGATCAACAGTGCAGGACAAGGTTGGGTGGATTGGCAGTACTGATAATGATGCTGGTATTGTGACAACACCTAAGAGCGATCGTTATCTTTTGGTGATTATGACCGATAATGGAAACTATCAAGACTTTTCACAAATCGAAAAAATCGCCTCCAAAATTCAAACCATAGTGTATGGTAAACAGTAATGTTTTTACATGCATTCTTAATGCATGATTTCCTGTGAACTTGTGCTGAGAAATTGTCTTTTTCTTTTGCGAGGCCGCGGCCTATAAACAGTCCGTTTATTGATACTGTCCTTGTCTTGCTTCTATCATTATGTCTTGATCATTAACGTCAACATTGCCAGCAAAATTGGGAGTGACTAAGGAATAGGAGCCGATACGGTTTTTGAAAATATAGTACCCGCCAGAGAACCTTGCATCATTTGAGGCAAAATCAAGCTCTGTATTTACTTGAACGGAACGAATTGGTGGGTCATTCTTGAAATGAACATCCGGTGCAGAAAAGATACGCACAGTTTTCATTGGGATGACTTTTTTAGTAAATGACCCAGTTGCTGTACGGATTACACCATTATGAGACTCGTTCCAACTATATACCGAGAATCTTGACAGATTAGCGTCTAGAGCGATGTGCGAAGGAACGTTGACGCCATTGAAATGAAAGTTTGGCGGCGTCCCAATGGCATGAAGATCAATTCCTTGAGTCGTTTTCTGAGTGTTTTCGTTATTGGCCTGTGATTCTGATTCCACACTAGACACTATCGCAGCTTGCGGTTTTGAAATAGAATCTGCTCGTGCTTTAGATGCATCTTTGGCTTTTTTTTTAGACGCTGCTGCTAGTTTAGCTTTAGACGAATGTTCAGATTCAGTTTTCGTTTGGTGTTTGGAACTTGTCTCTTGTTTGGGACTATTATCCGCGGAGTTACTTTGACACCCCACAAGGCCGAGCACAACCAACATAGCAGAACAAATCCCCAATGTTCTTTTCATTTTGATACCTCCTTATATGGCTAGGTATTATCACATTTCAATACTCATAAATCCTTATAAAGGTACACTTGATTCTTCAAACATCACTTAAAGCTATCACGCAAAATCAACTCATTACTTGTAATTAGTTTGACAGGTTTGGAGATAGTGCCGTCAATAATACCTTGAAGCAACATGACACTTGTTGCTCCCATTTGTCGGGTTGCTAAGCGGATTGTGCTCAGGCTTGGCGTTATATAGTGGCTAACGTCTAGATCACCAAATCCAATAATACCAACACGCTCTGGTATAGCAATATTGTTTTCTTGCAGTGCTTTAATGGCACCAATCGCCATCGTGTCACTTTCAACAAAGAAGGCCGTGGGAAGTTCATCGCCCAACTTCGATATTGCGTCTTTCATTTGCTTATAGCCACTTTCAATGCTGAAATCGCCAGCGAGGACGGTGGAGTCAGCGCTATTTTTGTGTCTTGCCATAAAATTCTTAAAGGCGACGGTCCGCGGATCTTCTAGTCCGCGGTCTTTTGTTGAAGAGCCGGCTAGTAGTCCAATATGAGTGTGTCCATGTGCAAGAAAATAGGTCAAAATTTCTTCAACTGAATTTGTGTAGTCCGCAGTCACGCAACTAATACCGTGTTTAAGTGTGTCTTGATTAATAATGACAAGCGGTTTATCTAGTTCGGATAATTCTTGTAAATCCTCTTCTGAAAATCGACCAATTGCAATGACACCGATGATCTTTGAAGATTCGGGCAGTTCTTCATTAAAATAATGGCGGCTAACTTGATAACCACGACTTTTTAGGGCTAATTCAACACCCCAACGAATGGCACGAAAATAGAGATCGGTCATGCCGACTTCCTTTGTGTACCAATCTGTAATAGCAACTGTCCCAACGGTATCTTCAGGTTTAGGTGGCTGAATTTTATAATTCATGGATTGCGCAGTTGCCATAATGCGCTCACGCGTTTCAGGGCTGACAGACAAAGTTTTATCACCGCTCAAAACACGCGAAACAGTCGCACCTGAAACACCAGCAGCTTTTGCGATTTCTCTGATTGTCGCCAAAAAGCACACACCTCTCTTTACTGACGCTATGAAAATTTACTAAATATGTAGCGAGCAAACCACATACGCCCCTCCAATAAAAGTATACCGTAAGAAAGAAGAATTGTCCTATTTTACTCATGCAGACACTGACGGGAAACCAAATAGTCTAGTTGACCTACCAGAAAAGATATTTTCCGTGAATTCACACGTTGCATGGAAAAAATACGAAGCAAGCTTTTTGTTTACGAAACATGTTGATGTTTAGTAAACGATGGTGTATAAATATACTTGTTGAAAGCGCATTCAATTCTTCGTGTTCTGCGCTTGAAAATAAGACAAATGTTTTCACTTGGGGTTTAAAAGGAGGATGAATCAGATGGCGGCGGATCTTACGATGATCCAAATCATATTGCTGACACTATTAGCTGCAGCTTGTGGCATCGATCCATATATTTCAGGACTTCAGCTTAGCAAACCAGTCATTGCCGGGTTTTTGGCTGGTATTATCATGGGCGACATCCAGACAGGTTTAGTGGTGGGATCAACACTTCAATTGATGGTTCTTGGTGTGGGAACATTTGGCGGAGCATCAATTCCAGACTTTGCGACAGGCGCCATTATCGGCACTGCGCTCGGTGTCGTGAGCGGTAAAGGAATCCAGTTTGCAATTGGCATTTCGGTGCCAGTCGGTTTACTGATGGTACAACTTGATGTGTTTGCCCGATTTTGTAATGTGTATTTCTTACATCGTGTTGATAAACATATCCAGAACAAGGAATTTTCAAAAATAAATCGAGAAGCATGGCTAAGCCTTCTTCCTATTGGCTTGTCGCGTGCGTTACCAGTTGGCATCTCATTGATCTTTGGAAACAGTGTTGTTAATGCCGTTTTAAAATATGCACCTGATTGGTTAATGGGTGGCTTGAAGCTCGCTGGAGCAGTCTTACCTGTTGTCGGGATCGCGATTTTGCTGCATTATCTGCCCGTTGGTAAGTTTGTGGCATTCTTAATTGCTGGGTACCTGCTTGCTGCGTATCTCAAGATACCAATGATGGGGATTGCTTTATTCGGACTTGTTTGCGCATTAATTCATTTTAAGCAACTTAAGGAAAAACAAGCCATGATGAAGAATGTGACCAAAACTGCCATCGTCGCCGCTGAAGAAATAACCGAGGGGGAAATCGAAGATGATGAACTCTAGTGAGATTAGCCATTTCAAACATCAGACTCTGACAAAAGAGGACTTACGCCGTGTCAATCTTCGCTATATGTTTGGCGGACAGTTGGGGTGGAATTATGAGCGAATGATGAATGTTGCATACGTTCATGCAATCCTCCCCGCCATGATAAAAATGTACGGAGATGATTCTGATGTTCTGCGGGATATGTTACAGATGGAGATGCAATTCTATAATACGAGTCCGTTTCTGTCAGCCATCATTACTGGAATGGATCTTTCGCTCCAAAATGAGAGTGGTACGAAGTCAAAAGAAGCAGTTGCCGCGATTAAAACTGGTCTCATGGGGCCCTTCGCTGCTGTCGGTGATTCTCTTTTTGGGGCAGTTATTCCAACCATTTTAGGTTCCTTAGCCGCCTACATGGGTATGAAGGGAAATCCTATAGGCGTCATCATCTGGCTATTGTGTGCAATCGTCATTTTGGGCCTGAGATATTTCGAATTACCTATTGCCTATCGTGAAGGTAAGAAACTCGTTAGCAATGTTGGTAATTTGTTAAATAACTTGACTGATGCTGCTACGCTTTTAGGCGTTTTTGTGATTGGCGGTCTTATTCCGACAGTTGTAAATGTCATTGTGCCGTTTAAACTAACGATCGGCAAGAAATCACTAGCGATTCAGGCAGATATGCTTGATCAAATTTTACCTGCGCTTGTTCCAATTGCATTAGTAGCACTAGCTTATTGGCTACTTGGTCGTAAAAAAATGAATTCGACTCGTGTAATTTGGGTTTTCTTGATTGGGTCCATTGTCTTATATAGTTTGAAGCTATTAGCCGTTGGGTAACCAGACGAAGGAGGTGTTGAAAATATGGCACAAGTAAAACAGCCAAATGTTATCCTAATGGTCGTTGATCAAATGCGAGCAGATGCGCTGTCTTTTAACGATGTGCATCATTTTGCTAGCACCCCAACGTTAGATATGATGGCGAGTGAAGGCTATAATTTCGAAAATGCCTATTCGCCAGTACCAAGTTGTGTTCCTGCACGAGCAGCGTTGTTGACGGGTTTAGATCAACAAAATAGTGGCCGTGTGGGGTATGAAGACGAGGTGCCGTGGAATTTCCCAAACACATTACCCCAGACTTTTCGTGACATGGGTTATCAGACCGAAAGCATTGGGAAAATGCACGTTTTCCCTTCACGGAGGCGGCTAGGATATGATCATGTCCTTCTCCATGATGGCTATCTTCACGCGGATCGTAAGTATGACAAACCGTATGGAACACAGTTTGAGTATGCGGATGATTATCTGGAGTTTTTGAAATCAAAGTTGGGTAACGATGCAGACATTATTGATGATGGTGTCAATTGCAATTCATGGGAAGCAAGACCGTGGCCATATGCAGAAAATCTCCACCCGACAAATTGGGTAGTTAGTGAATCAATTAAGTTTCTACAAAAGCGTGATCCAACCGTTCCATTTTTCTTGAAGATGTCTTTTGAAAAACCACACGCGCCGCTTGATCCACCCAAGTATTATTTTGATATGTACATGGATCGGCTCCCAGAAAAGCTTGATCTACACATTGGTAACTGGGAATCTCTTTCTGATAAAGTTCCAAGTATTTATGCGCTTCGTGGAAAACTGAAAGCAGATGATGAACGTCGGATGGTTGCTGCTTACCTTGGATTGGTGACACATATTGATCACCAAATCAGCCGATTTCTGACGGCCTTAAAAGAGTTCCGGCACGACAAGGACACCATCATCTGGTTTGTTTCCGATCATGGAGATCAGTTAGGAGAACACTATCTCTTTCGAAAGGCCTATCCATATCAAGGCAGCATTCACATACCGTCGTTCATTTATGATCCAGGCAACCTAATTGCTGCGCACGAACACAAGATAAAACAGCTTGTAAAGATTCAAGATATATTTCCTTCACTTGCTGATCTGGCTTTAGGAAAGAAGGTAAAAACTGACGGTAGGAGCGTTCGACAACTACTTTTTGGCGATTATGAAGGTTGGCGAACCGAATTCCACGGTGAACATAGCTTAGGAGAAGATTCTAGTCAATATATTCTAACTGACAAATGGAAATTTATCTGGTTCTCTGTTCGTGATGAGTACCAATTGTTTGACATGGAAAAAGATCCTCATGAAATGCAAAACTTGATCAATGACAGTAAATATAGTCCGGTAATTAGGGAACTCAAACAAAAAATGATTGGCTATCTGTTCAATCGTGAAGAACGCTTTGTTAAAGACGGCAGTCTAAAACCGGTTCCGGTTGAAAACATTAAATCAACGCTAAACAGTTCATCAGCAGGAAAGGATGGGTTTAATGAGATTTAAGAAAATCAAAGGCGGCTCATTCCAAATGGGAACCAATGATCGTATTGGCTTTGGTGAAGATTATGAAGGGCCAACGACGATTGTTCATGTACCAAGCTTTTCTATGGCTGACACACCTGTGACAAACGCAGACTTCGATGACTTTATTGCCGCAACTGCTTATCAAACAGTTGCCGAACGATTAGGAAGTTCTTTTGTTTTTGAATTACTGATACCGGAGGAGGAACGCGTAACATACCAGCATGTTGCTGGTGCACCCTGGTGGCTTTTGGTGCCAGGGGCAGATTGGCAACATCCTTACGGGGCAGAAAGTTCAAATACAGATCTCGACAATCATCCAGTCGTTCATGTTGCGCTTGAGGATGCACTCGCTTATTGTCAGTGGTCACATAGTCAACTGCCCACAGAAGCTCAGTGGGAATATGCGGCTGGCGCAGGAACAGCGACAACTTATCCGTGGGGAGAATCGCTGGTTGATGAACATGGTTTTCATGCGAATACTTGGCAAGGAGATTTTCCAAACGATAATACGGCGGAAGATGGATTTGTTGGTACTGCCCCAGTTAAGTCGTATGAGCCCAATAGCAATGGTCTATATCAGATGATCGGTAATGTTTGGGAGTGGTGTCGAAATCCACGATATACATTATTAGATGATTTCAACGCGGAGCAATTTAAACTGGGAAAAGTTCCTGCAGCAGGTGAGTATGCTATCCGCGGGGGTTCTTTCCTGTGCCATTGTTCATACTGCAATCGATATCGGACTGCCGCCAGGAACGGTGTCGATTTACAGTCAACCAGTAGTCATTTGAGTTTTCGTTGCATTAAAGAAGTTAGCAGTTGATCATGAAAGTGATTTTATATGTGGTCGTCATTTTGTTGGCCAACACGATTGGCGCTATATCTGGCATGGGCGGTGGCGTTATCATTAAGCCTGCTCTTCAAATTTTCAATTGGGATTCAGTTTTGACAATCAACTTCTATTCAAGTGTTGCAGTCTTTACGATGGCAGTTAGTTCAACGTGGAAGCAAATAAAGGCGAAGAACGCCATCAATAAAACATGTGTGGTTGGGTTAAGCTTGGGCTCCATTCTAGGCGGTATTGCTGGCGATATAAGTTTTGGGTGGTTCTATAGCCGAGTTGGTGATGATATTAGTGTTGCTGCGCAGATGCTACTGGTCATCGTCTCGTTAATCGTTTCATTGATTCTGTCCAGTGGTCGTCTTCAGTCACGACATTTGACAGGAATGCCAATGATGATTGGGGCAGGATTCGGATTAGGTTGGCTGGCAACAGTACTAGGGATAGGAGGCGGGCCGATCAATATTGCTTGTTTTCTGTTCTTGTTTGGATTTGGCATACGGCAGGCGACAATCTATTCAATTGTGACCATTTTCTTTAGTCAGGCTGCAAAGATTGCTCAAGCATTATTTTCAGGTAGCGTACTCATGATTGATCCGTTTTTAGTTGTAGCTATCATGGTTGCGGCTCTATTTGGGGGATGGCTGGGTGCAGTCATTAGTAATCACATTACGGAAAGATGGATTCTAATGCTGTATAACTTGGTCATTGTTTTTGTTCTGCTACTTGATACCGCAAATCTGATTAGTTATCTCGTGAAGTGAGGTGGTCATTTTCATGCGAAAAAGTGTTTCAGTCTTAATTAAACCAGCGAGTTCGTTATGCAACTTGAGATGCAAATACTGTTTTTATGCTGATGTCAGTTCTTTGCGGAAGGTTAAATCATTTGGACGCATGAAATTAGAAACCGTCGATTCGCTCATTGAAAATGTTTTCGTTGATTTGAATGACGGAGATCAATTGACGATTGCGTTTCAAGGTGGCGAACCGACACTTGCAGGTTTGAGATATTATCAATATTTCCTTGCTAAAATAAAGAAGCAGACAAAGAAGGTGGGTGTTCATTATGCTATTCAGACAAATGGCATGGTCATTAATGATGCTTGGTGTAACTTACTAAAAGAACACAACTTTTTGGTTGGTTTATCAATTGATGGCACGCCGATTTATCATGATCTGAATAGAGTGGATGTTCGAGGTCGCGGTACCTTCTATCGGGTTATGCAGACGAAGAAGCTATTTGATCAATATGGCATTGAGTACAACGTGCTGTGCGTGTTGACAAATCCATTAGCTAAACATGCCAAAAAGGTTTTTGACTTCTTCCAACAAAATCATGTTAAGTATGTTCAGTTTATTCCCTGTTTAGATGAAATGAATGCAACCAGTCGTAGTAGCTATGCGTTGACACCAGAGCGATTTGCGTCATTCTATCAAACGTATTTTCGCCTTTGGTTCGATCAATTGCAAAAAGGCAGCTATCAAAGCGTTAAGCTCTTTGATGATGTCATCAATCAATTCGTGCACGGACGCAGAACTGCTTGTGGATTGGACGGTCAATGTCAGGTTCAGTATGTTATCGAGGCTGACGGTAGTGTCTATCCATGCGATTTTTTCGCGGTTGATCAGTATCGACTTGGCTATATTCAAAATAAGACGCTGAGAGAACTTTTTTCTCAGCCGAATACATTGAACTCTTTACAGATGGAACGAAAATTGCCAATTTATTGTGAGAACTGTCCGTTTAAGCTGTACTGTTGTGGAGGATGTCGACGAATGAAGGACGCGATGTATGTTAATCATGAAGGAAGCTTTTGCGGTTATCAGCAGTTACTTTCAGTGTTGCTTCAGGAGAAAGAAACAATTCTGAAAGAAATATCATCGGCACATTTTGTCAATTGATTTCATTGACCTGAAAGTTCTTTTATTAACTAATTTCTGCAAAGATCAAAATTGTCCAACAAACACCCGCTTATATTTGAGCACTACCCCAAAGTTGGAACACAACTTTGGGGCTTTTTCTGTGGAGTCAGTCTTTTTAGCCTTTGTAGACGTTGAAAATAGAGGCAGACGTTGTCAAACCCTTCATGTACTTTCGAAAAAAGTGGTCGATGATGGCTAAAAACCAGTCTTTGAAAAAGTTATTAAGAATTAAATTTTCAAATATAATAAAACAACGTTGTATCATTCAATACAACGTTGTATAATCTAAAACGATATGAAAGCGCATACAAGGAGGATTCAAACTAATGACTAACAAAGTTCTAGAACCAACGATCATCAGTACTGATCCAGGAATTGATGATGCGGTTGCCATTGCGATTGCACTTGGCGATCCGGTGATGGATGTTCAGCTAATTTGCCCTATTGCGGGAAATGTCAGCGTCGAAAAAACAACGCTCAATACACGTTTGTTACTGACTTTTCTCGGTCAATCAACAAGAATTGTTCAAGGTAGTCGCAAGCCTTTGTTGCGGCCACTGAAAGACGCAAGTGGTGTTCACGGTAAAACGGGGATGGATGGATACCCATTTCCGAAAGCCAAGGTGCCAGTTGACACAATGACACCAGCAGCGGTTGCAATGCACGAAACTGTTGTAGCAAATCAACAACCAGTCACATTGATCGGTATAGGGCCATTAACCGATATTGCACTTTTTATTCATCAATACCCTGAAGATCTGAAGAAAATAAAGCAATTGGTTTTGATGGGAGGTGCGCTTGGGAGAGGCAATCTAGGTGTGCTGTCTGAGTTTAATTTTGGAACTGATCCAGAAGCAGCAAAAATAGTTTTTAATAGCGGACTGCCTATTCGCGTTGCCCCAATGGAAGTGGGGAGACAAGCAAAGATTTTGCCTGATACTTCCGAGAAAATCAAACACATAGGCAAAGTTGGCGACATGTTTTACGCACTATTCTCAAAGTATCGCGGGGGAAGCTTCAAAACTGGTCTCAATATGTATGACGCACTTGCTATGGCGATGATTCTTGACCCATTCTGCTTTACTGAAGTAGAAACGCACGTTGCAATTGAAACTCGTGGAGAACTGACCGCAGGAGCATCCTTAATTGATTTGAAGGGTTATCTTGGAAAATCAGCTAATGCGAGTGTTGCTGTTGATGTAGATTCAAAAAGATTTGAAAGTTGGTTTGTTGATGCGATTCGTAGGACTGCTAATCTATAGGAGGAGACGTAATGGACGCTATTCTTGTCTCAGCTGTCGGTCTAGTTGCCGTAGCTATCTTGATTTACATGCTGCTAAAGAAAAACGACATCAAAATGACGCTGTTGAGTTTGGGCATTATCTTAATGTATATTGCCATTCTCCTTGGTAACAAGATAAAAGTTTCTGCTCCAACTGGGACTGCTTGGCTTGATCCATTCCAAGCAGTTGTTGATCAATTTTCTAACACGCTTGTCGGTCCAGGTTTTGTTATTTTGATTCTAGGCGGATACAGTGCTTATATGAGCCATATCGGAGCTAATCAGGTAACGGTTCATGCGCTAACAAAGCCTATTGCTAAAATACACTCTGTCTATATTCTGATACCCATTGTGTTTCTGATCGGTAATTTACTATCACTAGTGATACCCAGTGCTTCCAATTTAGCAATTATCTTGCTTGCAACGTTGTACCCTGTTTTAAGAGCAGCAGGGATGAGTCGACTATCAGCGGCTGCTGTCATCGGGACTTCAGCGACCATTGTCCCTACACCATTAGGCTCAGATAATGTGGCGATTGCAGCTCAACTTCATATGACTGTTACGGATTATGTTTTTAGAAGTCATGCGTTGGTATCAATTCCGACAATTCTGGCGATAGCGGTAGTTCATTATCTGTGGCAGAAGCATGAAGATAAGCGGCATCCAGACGAATTGACGTATTCCGAAGAGCTGACTCAGAATAACGATGGGAAAGCCTCTAGTACAGAAAGTGGCAACAGTCATCGTGGCTTTTTAGCTTTCATCTATGGCTTGTTACCGCTGTTGCCGATCGTCCTACTGTTAATAATTTTCTTTCTTAATATCGCTCTTGGCACAAAGCTTAATATTAGCGTCCAGATGGTTACCTTGATTAGCTTCGTGGTGGCAGTGTTCGTTGAATTGCTGACAAAACGAAAAGTACAAGATGTCCTTAAAGAAACCAATTCATTCTTTACTGGTATGGGCGACGTGATGAGTATTGTGGCGCTGTTGGTTGCTGCTCAGACATTTGTACAGGGGCTTACGTCATTAGGAATTATCGGATTAATTCAGGATTCCATGGAAAATATGAGTGGGTCGGGGTTTGTATTGCCGATTATTATGGTTCTGTTTACTGCAGTCATTGTTTTGCTGAGTGGTAGCGGAACAGCATTAGTATTTGCCATGATTCCACTTATTATTCCGTTGTCAAAGGCTGCCGGAATTGATCCAGTCGCACTATCAATACCAATGCAACTTGCTGGGAATTTATTACGTGCCGTTTCTCCAGTTGCGGCAGTTGTCTTAATTGTTGCAGGGACAACAAAACTATCACCCATCCAAATCGTTAAGCGCACCTCTGTTCCGATGATTTTCGGAGTTGTTATGATGTTAGTCATGTCACTGATGCTCTTTTGATTAAGAGGTGAAAAGATGATTGAAATACAGCGCATTCCTAAACGGCTGGCTATTGCTGAGGATTTACCGCGTCTCGAAGAATTGCTTTGCAATGCTAAACAACAGATGGCAAAAGACGGTGTCACGCAATGGACTAGCGATTATCCCAATCGTGAACATCTTCTTCAGGATATTACAAAACAGCAACTTTGGGTATTTGGGGATGCTATTAAAGCCATGGTAGTTCTTGAAAAGCAATCAACATTGTGGCATGTTAAAAGGCTCGTTGTTGACGCTCGCTTTTCTGGAGACGGTATTGCCAGTAGTATCTTAGAAACTATCAAGCAGTCCATGATGGAGGCCAATGTAACCGAAGTTCATATTTGCACGAATCACACTAATCTGCGCATGATTCATTTGATACAACAACAAAGCTTTTCTCCTTTTCGTCGATACCATGCTCAGGATAGAGAGAGTTTGGGTGAGTTCATCGAATTTAGTTACAGTAGGTTTGTGGACTCGCTTCCATGGTAAAATAAAGCGACCTACAAATTAGTTTTAAGATGGAGAAACGCAATGCATCGTTCACCAAAGTACGTTCAAGTCTATAATCAAATCTTGAAGATGATCAAGCAAGGACAATTGGCACCGGGATCAAAGCTGCCATCGGAAGAAGTTTTAACGACGGAATTTGAAGTGAGCCGGGTCACCTTACGAACGGCACTGTCTTTGCTTAAGGAGGATGGGTTCATTCGGAGTATCCATGGACAGGGACATTTTGTCGAGGCTGGAGAAAGCCAAAAGGGAAGCGGTATTGAGACGCTTGGTGACCCGATGCTTAAAAGTCTTGTATTGCCCATTGAAAAACGAGAAACCTATTTTCATGAGAATCAACCAAGTGAATTTACTGATCGGTTGTTTGATAGTCAAAATGCACCCTATGACACATTGAACATATGGTACCAAAATAAAAGTGGCAATATAGGTAATACACTTAGTATTTTATTGCCGAAAACAATTGAACTGTTTGCTGTTAATATGAACAGCAGTCGCGATATTGTGACCTTCTTAGAGGAAACCATTTATCAAAAGGCTTCGAGTTCAACGGTTTTAATCACGTTATCTGATCGCCAACAAAAAACTTTTCGACGTACATTTAGCGATGAAAGCCCGCTTATTCTCATGACGGAAGATGTTTTTGGCTTAAATGGCGAGCGGCTTCTACAAAATAAGCATTATATTCCTGCTAATTTGTACAGAGCAAATGTGGTTCGTTACCAGAATGATTTGCAGAATCAGATTAGTCCTGTAGATTAAACCAGCGTGTTATCTAGCTTGCAGATGTATCAAGATTTTAAATAGCTATACCCAAAATGGTTCTGAAATTCCTTGAATTCAAGGAGGTCCAGAACCATTTTTGATGAATTCTATTATCCAATTTTACGACATAAGAAGTTTGAGCTACTTTCTTAGAGGGAGCTTATCTAAGAAGTCGTGGATACAACTGTCCCAGTAGTTCCAGTCGTGGTGTCCGGGCGATTTATAAAAATCGTGGTGGATGGACGGTAGGGAGTCGGCAGTATCTGCAAACTTCTGATTAAATTGTAAAATTGGATCTTCTGTACCACAGTATTGATAAAGCTCAGGAAGTTCTTGATCTTGTTGATGCGTTAACAACCAAGGCAGATCGTTTTTTGTTTTAGCGAGCGTTGTGTCACGTCCCCAAACCTGGTCGTAAACATCTTTCAGATAATGTTCACTTCCGGTTAAATGCAACGCTGTCAATAATCCTTTGTCATGATCGTTAAAAAAGGCAGTAGGATCTAACACTCCTGAGAAACTACCAGCAACTTCAAACATTTCTGGTTTGTTTAGAGCCCACTTGAAGGCTCCAAATCCACCCATAGACATCCCTGCCACAAAATGATCTTTTCGATCGTGCGAAATGGAAAATAGCTTATTTGTGATACTCGGTAATTCTTCTGTTAGAAAAGTCCAATAATCATCACCATGTTTCATATTTGTGTAAAAGCTGTTTGCAAACCCAGCACTAATGACGACCAACTGATAGTTACGGACGTACTGCTCGATATTCGTACGGCGAACCCACTTTGTGTAATCATCACCCATACCGTGGAGAAGGTAGAGAACCTGATATTGATCACGGCTAAAATTCTCAGTTACTTCAGGGATGATAGCGTACAAGGAAGTAGAATGTCGTAAAGCTGTTGACTTAAAATCTAGATGTAGTAATGACATGATGTGCCTCTTATTTCAGAATATTGAGAGATCCAAGAACAACGGCCAGTGCAATAATGATTAGCATGGCACGGGTATAGTTGTGATCAACTTTTTCAAGGTAGAAATAGACACCAGTCACAACGAGCAATGGCAAAAGGCCTGGAACAATAGCATTCAGCACGTCATTTTGGATGCTAAGCGTTTTGACGCCCGTGACGATTTTAATCGGTGTGCTGACTTTGACGTAAGAGGATGCAAGGCCACCCATCATGAATAAACCGAGAACACTTGCGCCAGTAATGAGTTGTTTCACAGCCCCGCCGGACAGAATCTTTTCAACGGAGGCTTCACCAGATTTATAGCCAAGGTGGAAGAGAAAATAACTTTCCATCAAGGTTACTACCATGAAAATCATCCAAGGCGCTATACCGGCTATGCCATTGCCTTTTTTTGCAAGTGGAATGAACAGACTAAGAATAATCGGCAACCACATCCCCCAATCAATGGTGTCACCAATGCCAGCGACGGCTCCCATTAATCCGGTCTTGGTACCCACAATTGCTTCTTCAGGAATATCTTGCCCTTGGGCCCGCTTTTCTTCCATGGCGATGGTCATCCCCGGAATGAGTGATCCCCAAACGGCGTTCGTATTGAAGAATTGTGTTTGCCGTTTTAAGGCATCTTTTAAATCATCAGAATTTTTGTAAACTTTTCGCAAGATTGGCGAAAGGGCGAGCCCAAACGAAACCCCTTGCATACGCTCAAATGAATGATTTGTCTCTGCCAACAGCCACCACATGAACCATGATTTAGTGATGTCACGGCGGGTGATTTGTTTCGTATCAGTTGAAGATTTTGTTGATGTTGTCATGACTTATTCCTCCCTCGATGTTTGGTGATTCTTAGCAGTGAACGTAATATGCAGGTATGCGAAGAAAAGGCCTGCTAAGGCAATAGCCAAAGTTGGAATTTGACTATATTGTTCTAAAAAGAAACCAGCTAGAAAATATGGTGATAGACTACGTTTGCCGATTTGCTGAACGATGATGGCAAAACCAACAGCAGGCAACATGGAACCCGCTAAACTTAAGCCATTAAGCGCTGCCTTAGGAATCATATTGATGATTGGACCAACGTGGGCAACCCCAAAATAAAGGACAAGTGCAATTGGAACTGCGTATAAGACAAGCTTGTAAAGTGTTGGATACAGAACAGATGTTATAAACATGCCACGATAATTACCCTTGTCGATTTCGCGATCAGTTTTGTGTGCTAGGAACCCGTTAATAATGAATTCAACGTTTGTTAATTGGACCCCAAGCAATCCGATTGGGACAGCTAAGGCGACAGCAGCACCCGTGTTGACTTTAGCAACAACAGCAACTGAGCACGCAATAAGTGCTGCTAATGTTGGATCTGACGGCATCGCACCGCCGGGAGCTAGCAGTCCGAGATACATAAGTTGTAACGCAGCTCCCACAATCATGGCAGTAGGGACGTCGTGTAGCACTAATCCAACCCAAAGGGCTGCTGGGAGTGGCGAAAATAGACCAAACACACCGAACGTATAACCAAAACGGCAACCCTTGAACCAGTAGAATAAACCAATTAGGAATGCTTGAAGCAGTGTAATCTTACCCATGGTAAACATCCTCCTTATATCTAGTTCAGGCTAAGTTATTGAAATGCTTTTTGATAATTTCGTCTAAGCTGACTGGCTTTTCATCAGGAACTCTTTGGAAGAATATGCGGACATGGTTTTCTTGGATAGCTAGAAGTTCCTTTGCCTCAAGTTCGGATAGTGCGACACTTTGATAGACTAACTTTCGATCAGCATTTGCGCCGATACCGCCAATTTGAACTTCATCAACTGAGAATCCTGCATCAAAACATTTTTTTAGATTATCGACTAGCTTGAAGAGAATGATATAACGGTTATCGCCTAGATCTTGGCTTTTTACCATGTCAACGAAATCGTTGGGAGCCATCACTGAAACATCAATGTTAGATGGAGCTGCCATTTTGAAGACACGACTGAGATATTCGTTAGTTGCAAGATATTGGTCGACAATGACAATTTTATTAGCTTTGGTTTCATTGACCCATTTGGTTACGATTTGCCCGTGGACTAAACGATCATCTACGCGAACGAGCTTGATATTATCTTTGTATGACATAATGAAATCCTCCATTTTTTAAACCTCGATTTAAAATTGAAGTGCAACACCTGCTCTACTAGACCAGTTCTTTATTCA